>Ga0255407_1019_pt2 | contig 11645 bp, 11 predicted proteins | sample ANMaggSSYBR01I13_FD_182129 | JGI IMG/M metagenome (GOLD analysis project Ga0255407, IMG submission 182129) | Sediment cell enrichment communities from methane seep in Santa Monica Basin, California, United Staets - ANME aggregate JGI... | ecosystem: Environmental > Aquatic > Marine > Cold seeps >... | reverse complement strand
ACGTATGATAGCTGGTATAATTTCTGCCGTCAACTAATTCATCAGGCCTCGCCAGGTCGTGAATCTGGCAGATTGATTGCCAATCTGCAGGTTGATAGGATCGGATAATGAAATTTCGTTTTGTTATCACGGATTTGATCTAATTTTGTGAAGCACGATTGACGTTTAACCAGGACCGGTTTCTTCTACCGCATTTGTGCCGTAGATAGCAGGAACCCATTTCTGACTGGTAATTGGGGGACGTTTGTATCCCGGGTCCCGCTGTCTGGGAGGCAGTTCAATCGGATCGGGGGTTAAATCCTGGTAATTAATCAAGCTGAGCATATGGCTGATGCAGTTTAATCGGGCATGGCGTTTAATGTTTGCGTCCACCACGTGCCAGGGAGCTTTCTCGGTGTCTGTATACATAAACATGGCATCTTTTGCCCGGGAATACTCTACCCACCTTGATCGGGATCCCAAATCCATGGGACTCAACTTCCAGCGTCTGACTGGATCATTGTTGCGGACTCGGAAGCGGCGTTCCTGTTCCTCATCGCTTACCGAAAACCAATATTTTATCAATTGAACCCCGGAACGAACCAGCATTCGTTCGAATTCCGGACAGGTGCGCATAAAATCTCTGTATTCATCATCGGTGCAGAATCCCATTACCCGCTCTACTCCCGCCCGGTTGTACCAACTGCGGTCAAAGAGAACCATTTCACCAGCGGTGGGAAGATGCTGTACATAACGTTGAAAATACCACTGTTGTTTTTCTTTATCAGAGGGAATACCAAGAGCAACCACACGAACAATACGGGGATTAAGTCGCTGGGTGATTCTTTTTATAACTCCCCCTTTTCCTGCTGCGTCCCTGCCTTCAAAGATTACACAAACCTTTAAACCCTGCTCTTTGATCCAGTATTGGAGCTTGACCAGCTCTTGCTGCAAGTTTGCCAACTCCCGGTTGTAATGGGTTGATTTGAGTTTGCCTTGGGATGTGTACTCCAAAGGTACCTGGTCTTCTGACATCTTATGCTCCTTTTTGGTTCAAAGATTCCGGGAGGGGAATCCCGGATTCAGCAGAGTGGGGTCGATTGAAAAGGTCACTATAAATATATCCAATCCGGTTCTATACGTCAACTGATAAATAGAGGTTTGGATGATTTAATTGAAGGTAACCAGGGAAATTAAGAGAGCCACCGATGGGAATTGAACCCATAACCTATCGCTTACGAAGCGATTGCTCTACCCTTGAGCTACGGTGGCATGCAGATGATTTAGTTGACGGCAGAAATTATACCAGCTATCATACGTGGGTGAGAAGGGACCCGCCAGGGTCAACATGGCCTGGAATCTCGGATAAGATAAATCGGAGGATTACTTGAGAATCGCAGTTATTTCATACCACACCTGTCCTCTGGCGACACTGGGTGGAAAACATGCCGGCGGCATGAATGTTTATGTGCGTGATCTATCTCGATATCTTGGCAGAAAAGGAATTCAATTGGATGTGTTCACTCGCTCGCAAGATGAACATGTTCCACATGTACTGCACGATTTAGGTTTTGGGAACCGAGTTGCTCATATCACTGCCGGTGCGGAACACCCGCTGCCCAAAGCGGAACTGGCCTGCCTTGTCCCGGAATTTGCCGATCAAATTCTGGATTTTACCAGGAAAAAGGATCTTAAATACGATTTGATCCACAGCCATTATTGGATGTCTGGGCTGGCAGCAGAGAAATTAGCAGAGCATTGGCAGGTCCCAATAATCCAAATGTTTCATACCCTTGGAAAGCTGAAACAAAGGGTTGCTCAAAATGCAGAAGAGGCAGAGGGGGAGTATCGAATTAATGGTGAAAACCGGGTAATTTCAATCGCGGATAAAATCATTGCTTCAACGTCAACTGAAAAAGCTCAACTTGAGAGTTTGTATGGAGCGGAACCCGGCAAGATAGAAATAATTTCCCCCGGTGTTGACTTGAGCCGTTTTTACCCCATTCCGCCTGATGAGGCAAAGGAATATGCCGGTATACCACAGGACGAAAGAATGCTGTTATTTGTCGGCAGGATTGAGCCCTTAAAAGGAATAAGGACATTATTGCGGGCAATATGCTATCTAAGAGAGAACGGCGGGGCAGAGGATAACCTTTGCCTGGCTGTGATCGGTGGAGACCTGGAAGACCATGATGGAAAAGAATCAGAGGATATGCGTCTCTTAAATCAATTGCGGAAAGAGTATGGCCTGCAGGATATGGTCACTTTCCTTGGCAAACAGAGCCAGGATTCTTTGCCATATTATTATTCTGCTGCTGAGATGGTGATTATGCCTTCCCATTACGAATCTTTCGGGATGGTTGCCCTGGAAGCGATGGCTTGCGGCACACCAGTAATTGCCTCTCTGGTCGGGGGATTGATCCACCTGGTTGAAGATGGCGTAACTGGTTATCATGTCCCGGTGGATGATCCAACTGCGCTCAGCGAGAGAATATCCGGACTGCTGGAGGATAAGGCGCTGCGCTACCGGATGGGCCATGATGCTTTTGCTTTTGCAAAGAAATTTGGCTGGGAAGATATCACCGAACGCATGATCCATCTTTACCGGGAATTGCTTAACGCCTCAAGCTGATGAATAAAATTATATATAAACCTCGGAGGTTTATTTGTTTAACCAATACTTCCAGCGGCTCTCCCTGCCGCCCAACCTGTCGAAAATGCGGCCTGCAGGTTGTAGCCTCCGGTATCAGCATCTACATCCAGGATTTCCCCGGCAAAGTATAACCCTTGAATTAATTTAGATTCCATGGTCTCTGGATTGACTTCAGATGTATCCACTCCGCCGGCAGTGATTATGGCCTGGTCAAACCCTTTGTGGCCGGAGATTATAAATTGGAAGTCATCTTTGAGCCAGGATCGAAGATGTTTTCGTTCCTTGCTGGATAGCTGGCTGATTTTTTTATTCCTGGGAATCCCTGTTTGCTCAATACAGACCGGGATCAGTTTTTTGGGAAGCAGGTCTTCAAGAAGAGAGCTAAATTGTTTCCGGCCCTGAGCTTGAATTTCTCTCAAGAGGCGAGAATCGAGAGCTGACTGATCCAGGGCTGGTTTTAGATCAATTTTAATTACAACCTGATGTCCTTCTTCAAGATAGTTCACAATTTGGCGGCTCAAGGTTAAGATCACCGGTCCTGAAAGACCAAAATGAGTGAACAGCATTTCTCCGAACATTTGGTTAAGTTTCTTTTCATTTACCCAAACACTGATAGTAACGTTCTTTAAACTCAAACCCTGTAATTTTTGAGCGGTATCTCCCGGCGTAAGCAGCGGAACCAGGGCAGGGCGGAGGGGCTTGATCTTGTGTCCAAATCGCCTGGCAAAAGCATATCCATCCCCGGTGGATCCTGTGCCGGGATATGCTTTCCCGCCAGTTGACAGGATTACAGCTGATGCCTGGTATGTTTGGTTTTTTGTCACGACCTGATGGATTTTTCCTCTCTGGATGATTAGATCAGTCACGGCTGTGCCTGTAATTAATTCCACACCCGAATTCTGTAACCAGGAAATCAGTATTTCAAGGACATCCCGGGCTTTTTCGCTTTCAGGAAAAACTCGTCCACCGCGTTGAACTACTGTTGGTAGCCCCAATTCAGCAAAGAACCCCCGCAGTTCATCCGTGAAATACCGGTAAAACAACTGAGTTAAGAATCGGCCGCCTTTGTTAAAATGTCCCAGCGCTTCCTGAACAGGAGCAGTATTGGTCAGGTTGCAGCGGTTTTTCCCCGTGAGCAGCAATTTCCTGCCCGGGGATTTCATTTTCTCAAGCAGAAGAACTTTTTTTCCCAGAGACGCAGCTTGCCCGGCAGCAATTAATCCGGCAGGTCCGGCGCCAATAACTATCACATCGTAATGGAGCATGGTCTCCTTAGTCAGGGGTGGGGGTGGAATCCACCAGACTTTAGATAAAGTGTAACATTTCCTTACTCATTAGTCAGCCAAAATCTCTGGGAATAACTGCGGGCAGGGTTGAAAAACCACTAAAAATGGAAAAATTGGCAGAAATTCTTATCAAAAGAACAAGAAAATTCAATAAAAGATTAATATTTAGACAATAAATGCCTAAATTCCTTAAATTGGTACTTGACAAACTAAAGAAAATTGATACAATGTTCACATAAGTTGATATTGCAATCAAAATAATTGATTTGGAGGAAGAAATGATTACGACAAATTACGCAGAATGTAAAGCTTATCAAAATGAGCTAATTAGACAAGCAAAACATGGACGTCTTTTGAAGTCCGCAAAGCGCAGCCAGGAGAAAAACTTAAGTTTGAAGAAAATTATTCAACGAGTTTTCCAGGCGCAGAAGCAGACAGTTCGAGGTTTGGAATATGACACTTTGTAGATCCTTGAGCCGGAACCTTCTAGATGAGACCGCTGATGAAGTGATAGATCAGCGGTCTTTTTTTGTTTGACATCTATAAGTTTTCAGATTAGAATATTGACTGTCCGGAGAAAACCTGTAGTTTAACAACAGAATACAGCAAAGGTGCCTGTATTCCCGAAAGGGAAGGATTAAAGGCGAAGTCTGTGAGAATCAGACGCTGACCCGCAACTGTAATTCGATTATCCTTCAAGAAATCGATAAGCCAGGTCGACCGCCATTGCTGTCCGTTCATGATACTCTCGCGGTAAGGAGGTGTGAACTTGGTTAAGTAAAATTAATAACCGATGTGCATTCCCTGTCCGAGACAGGGATTTTTTGTTTAATAATAAGCTATCAGTTATATTTGAGGAAAATATGAATAAAACAATATTAAGAATCAGTAGTTTGGTAATAATTCTTTCGTTACTGCTGGCAGGGTGCGGGACTTCGACGCCAGTAGAACCTACATCCGTACCACCGGAACCCACATCTGCGCCAGTGGAACCTACCAATGTGCCTGATACACCGGTTCCAACAGAAGAACCAGAACCAACTCCTATGGTTGTTACTGACGATCTAGGAACGGAAATTATCCTGGAAAAGCCAGCGCAAATAATTGTTTCTATTTCACCAAACCTGACTGAAATTCTATTTGGGATCGGCGCCGGAGATCGACTGGTTGGGAGGGATTCCAATTCCCAATTTCCAGAAGAAGCGCTGGAGGCTGCAGATTTAGGCGGCATGTGGGATGGAATTCCCGTTGAAGATATTCTGGCCCTGGAACCGGATTTGGTTTTGGCTGGAGAAATATATGCTGCTGATGCAATTCAGGAGCTGCGGGATTTAGGATTGACCGTGTATTGGCAGGAAAACCCGGAGGATTTTGACGGTTTATTTGAGAATATAAAAGATATTGCAGTACTCACCGGAACAGAGGATGAAGCAATCTCACTGGTTATTTCTCTCCAGGAACGAGTTTCTGCACTGGAAGGAAAATTGGAAGGGGTTGAGGATTTACCACTGGTCTTCTATGAATTGGACGCATCTGACCCTGCCAATCCCTGGACTACTGGCGCGGGAACCTTTATTTCCTATATCATTAATAAAGCCAAAGGACAAAACCTGGGTGATGCTTTAGAAGGCGAATGGGTGCAGATTAGCTCAGAAGAGCTTGTCGCTCAAAATCCAGAGTATATATTGCTCGCAGATGCGCTGTATGGAATTACTCCAGAGAGTGTAGCAGAACGGGCTGGATGGAGTGAAATTTCTGCAGTAATAAACGGAAACCTGCTGCCTTTCGATCCGTTTATCCTCAGTGTCCCTGGACCGCGGCTAGTAGATGGCTTTGAACAGCTAGCAGAGATAATCCATCCTGAGTTATTCGGTAATTAATTGATAAAAAAACGTTCTTTCCTGATAGTTTCCGGAATGCTGGTATTGGCATTTGTGTTGAGTATTGCCCTGGGGGCAGTAACAATTCCTCCAGGCAATGCTCTCCGGATTCTATTGGGAAAACTACCCTGGTTTGAAATTTCTGGAAATTGGCCAGAGTATTTTGAAACAATTCTTTGGGAAATGCGGCTGCCGCATACTATCCTGGTTGCTCTTACCGGCGCGGCTCTGGCAGGAAGCGGGGCGGCTTTCCAGGGATTGTTCAGGAATCCACTTGCTGATCCATACCTGATTGGGGTCGCTTCTGGCGCTGGATTGGGTGCAATTGCGATAATGTCTTTCTCTCAGGCAGGTAAATACCTGGTTCCGATAGGTGCGTTTATCGGTGCCTTGGGAACAATTTATGCAGTTTATGCTTTAGCAAAAGTAGGGCGTATTGTTCCGCTGACAACATTGATCCTGGCTGGAGTAGCAGTCGGATCTTTTGCTTCAGCTTTGACTTCGTTTTTGATGCTCGTTTCGGATCAAATGATTCTGCAGGCAATGAGCTTTCTATTAGGCGGTTCAACGGTAGCCGGATGGGAGCCGTTGAAGATTGCTTTTCCGTATTTAATAGCTGGTATGACTATGCTGGTTATAAGCGGACATTCATTAAATGTGCTTCAATTTGGTGAGGAGCAGGCTCAGCAGTTAGGACTGCCCGTTGAAAAAGTTAAAATATTGATTATTGTGGCGGCGTCACTGACCACAGCAGCTGCCGTTTCTTTTTCTGGTGTGATAGGGTTTGTTGGCCTGGTAGTTCCCCATGTAATCCGGATGATTTGGGGTGGAGATTACAAGAAACTGATACCTTTATCTATCCTGGGCGGAGGTTTTACTTTGCTGATATCGGACCTGGCCGCGCGAATTGTGATGGCTCCCCGCTCATTGCCGGTTGGAATAGTGACAGCGCTGGTTGGTGCGCCGTTTTTCCTCTGGATCCTGAGAAGGGCAAAGAGAGAGGTGTTCTGGTGAGATCTGGAAATCAAGGGAACCCCGTTCTAGATATCAGGTCTTTGTCTGCAGCATACGGGGAAGTTACTGCGCTTGACAGGGTGTCCATTTCAGTGAACCGTGGGGAAATATTGGGATTAATTGGTCCTAATGGCGCTGGAAAATCAACATTGATCAGGGTTGTAAGTGGAATCCTGAAAGCAAAAGCTGGAGAAGTCCTGTTAAATAAACAGAATATCACTTCCTACACGCCATCTCAACGGGCTCGTGTGCTCGCGGTCGTTCCGCAGGCTCGCCAGCTCGGGGGAGCATTTTCTGTAGAGCAGGCGGTGCTGCTGGGAAGAACAGCCTATCTGGGCTTCCTTGGCAAACCCAGTAAACTGGATCTGGAAAAAACATACTGGGCGATGGAACAAACAGAAGTGACCCATCTCTCCGAGAGGAAATTGGCAGAAATTAGTGGAGGAGAACAACAGAGAGTGCTGCTGGCCAGAGCGCTGGCACAGGATACACCAGTTCTGCTTCTGGATGAACCGACCAATCATCTTGACCTTAAGTACCAGGTAAATTTACTCACTTTATTGAAATCGTTGGTTAATAAGCAGAATTTGACAGTATTGATGGCAATGCATGACCTCAACCAGGTTTCCGGCACTGCAGATCGAGTTGCCTTGCTGGTAGATGGTTATTTGCATTCAATTGGCAAACCAGAGGAGGTTCTTACACCTGAGAACATTAATGAAACCTATCAAACTAAGGTGGAGAGCTTTAACCATCCCCGCACAGGTAAACACTATATTTTTCCGATGATGTAATTTCTGAAATATTAAAAATGAAAAGATAGCGCCAGAGAAAGATAATTTCTGGCGCTATCTAGTTATTTGGTTGTTTTGTATATTAACGGGTTTATGATCTACTATTTAGCGGGTTGGGTCCCAACTCGCGGATGCGTTCCGTCATTTCTTTTGCAGCATCTGCAAAAGATTTTCCCTGGCCGCCGGACATAAAGTACATATTCAATCGGTCTCCACCGAGGCCGATTGAATCGAGTATTTTCTTCGTATATTCCACCTTGAGCTCACCACGCTCATTCCCCCGGACGTGATGGCAATTACCCTTCGGGCAGGCGATAATGTAAACACCGTCTGCGCCGTCCTCGAAAGCTTTTAATATATACTTTGTGTCGGCCTTCCCGGTGCAGGGCAGTTTAATGAGTTTCACATTAGCTGGATACTCAATGCGGAGGGCGCTGGCAGTGTCAGCTGCCATATAGCCGCAGTAGATACACATAAAGGCGGTTATTTCAGGCTCAAATATTTTTGTGGTCATAATTCTACCCAGCTTCCCAAGACGGGGAATCCCGGGACCATAATTTGATCGTCTGTGTAATTTAATAACTGGATTGCATTGGCGGGGCACTCTGTTGAGCAGGTACCGCAGCCGTGGCAGAGAGTGGGTTCAATGTACGCCGCTCCGCCTAGTTCTCCCACACCGGTAAATTGAGAGTCTATGTAGGGAATTTCAAACGGACAGGTCCGGGTGCATGTTAAACAGCCGACGCATTTTTCCGGATCTACAACCGCGATCGTGCCGCCAAAATGAAAAGGATTTTTACCCAGAATGGTTGTTGCCCGGCCAGCAGCTGCTTGTGCCTGGCTTATACTCTCTTCAATGAATTTTGGATAATGGGCAATACCGCAGATAAAGATTCCTTCTTCCATAAAATCCATGGGACGCATTTTAATATGGGCTTCCAGGAAAAAACCTTCATTTGAAATCGGAACTTTAAGCAGGCTGGCAAGTTCTATTGTCCCTTTTGAGGGCTGAATAGAAGTGCTGAGAATCAGCAGATCCGGGTGCAGGACCAGCTCGCGGTCCAGCATCTGTTCTTTCATTTTGATTTCAATATTTCCTTCAACTTGTTCCACCTGGGGTGGATATTGATCATCGTAGCGGGCAAATACTATCCCACGTTCCCGCGCTTCTGTGTAATATTTTTCTCTAAAGCCATAGGTAATAATGTCTTTATATAAAACGGTTATCTGGCAATCGGGGTTGATAATCTTAAGTCGAATGGCATTTTTAATTGTGCTGATGCAGCAAATCCTGGAGCAGTAATGGTAAGTTTCTTCTTCAGGTTTTACACATTGGATCATCACAACCTGTTTCAGATTGGAAACATCTTCGATGTGATGAGCAATTTTATTTTCCAGCTCCAATTGGGTGAGAACTGAGGGGTGCTCTCCCATTAGATAATGTTTCACGCGGGTTTCCTGACCGCCTGTAGCAACAATTGTTACGCCGTGGGATATTTCGCTCTGTGAGCCATCCTGGTGGCGGAGGATAGAATGGTAAGCTCCTACATGTCCGCTGTGCTCCTCAAGAACGGTCCTGGTCAACACCGTGATGCGTTCATGGGCAATAAGGCGGTTTACAAGATCTCGGAGCAGTTTATGCGGATTGTCGCCTTCCACGAGGTATTGAACTTTCTGTAAATTACCACCAAGAGAGTCTTCCCGTTCAATCAGGACGACATCAAAACCGGAATCTGCGATAGACAGAGCAGCGGTCATTCCGGAGACTCCACCGCCAAGAACCAGGGCTCTTTGGTGAGGTGGAATTGAAGATTTATAGACAGGTTCCAGGACAGCTGCCCTTCCCACACCGAGTCGAATTAATTCCAGACCTTTTCTGGTGGCCATTTCCGTCTGGTGGGGATGGACCCAGGCACTGAATCCTCGCAGGTTAACCATTTCCAACAGGTATGAATTCAACCCGGCTTCGCGGACAGTTTTCTGGAATAAGGATTCGTGAGTTCTATGACTGCAAGCCGCAACAACTACCCGGTTCAAATTGTGTTTGGTAATTGAGTTCCTGATTTTATCTAATCCTTCCGGGAAACAGCCATAACCAATTTCTTCTGTGTGAACCACGTGAGGAAATTCTGCTGACCTTTCCAATAACCTTTCGATATCGATAACTCCTTCCATGGAGGGATAACAACGGCAGCTGAAAACCCCGATTCTGGGATCTTCACCAAGGATATCTTTTTCCGGTGGAAACTCAGCATTACTGAGAAAAGGGAATTCCCGGCTCGAGTATGAGGTTCCCAGCTTGTTTTGGAATAACCTCATTACATCGCCAGCTGCGCCGGCAGAGTCGATAATGGTCTCCGCGATCTCTTTAGGTGAGGAAAAAGCGCCGCAGACATAAATGCCGGGCTGACTGGTTTCCAGGGGATTAAATTTATCTGTTTGGCAGAAACCGTATTGATTGAGATCAAAACCCAATTGACTGGAGACTATCTCGGCGCCGCTGGGAGGTTGTACGCCGACAGAGAGAACAATCATATCAAACTTGTCTTCCCGGATTTGCCCATCGTTTTCCGGATCAGGGTACTGCAGGATCAAATCTTTAGTTTTGGGATCTTCCCGGATATCCGAGATTCGACAGCGGGTATATTGGACGCCGTACTGTTCTGTAGACCGGTAAAAGTAGGCGTTGTATTCTTTATTAAACGCCCGCTCGTCCATGATAAATATCTGGCAGTGAACTTCGTCCAGACGTTCTTTTGCCAGGACGGCTTCTTTGGTTGCATACATACAGCAAATTGAGGAACAGTAAGGATGTTTCTGGTCCCTGGACCCAATGCACTGCAGCCAGGCAATGCGTTTCGGGGGTGTGTTATCAGAAGGACGAAGAAGTAATCCTTCCGTTGGTCCGGAACGGCTGACAAATCTTTCGTACTGCATGCTGTGAACAACATTGAGATAACGGCCGTATCCATATTCCCCTAACTCAAGAGGATCAGTAAGCGCATACCCCATGGCGAGAATGATTGCACCAACCTGAATAGTTTCTTCCCAGGGTTCTTCATTGAGATTTATGGCGTCTGTCGGGCAAACATCTACGCAGCGGTTGCAGCCCTCGCAATAATCCCCCTTGTCAATGTAGTACGTGTCCGGGAGAGAACGAGGCGCGCTTTTATGGACAGCCATGCGGGATACCAGGGATTCTTCAAACTCACTGGGCAAGCGCTCAGGGCAGGCAATTGCGCATAGACCGCAGTTTGTACAGAGGGCAGGGTCAATGTAGCGGGGTTCTCGGAGCAAATTAATCTTAAAATCACCAGCCTGACCTGAAGCATCTTTGATTTGGGTTCTGGTCATGATTTCGATATTGGGATGACGGTTGTGGTCCATGAAGGCAGGTGAGATGGCTGGACGGGTACAGCCGTAACCATGATCTGAAGTGCCCCGGCACAGGACGCAGTCATGGGTGGGAAACATATATCCCAGTTGGGCGACTCGCCCACCCAGACTGGTGTCACGTTCAATTAAATATACTTTTAATCCGGCTTCAGCGAGGTCAACTGCTGCCCTCATGCCGCCGATGCCTCCGCCAACCACCAATACAGATCCGGCGGGTTGAAGATGGTTACTTATCATTCTTTCTCCTGAAACTGGCGAATATCTAAAATGGTTGTATTTTCGATACCGTTAATAACTTCTACCAGTCTATTTTCTTCAATGTTTTGCACCTTGCATAATGAAACCCAATCCTCAGGATTAACTTTAGAATAATATCCCACACAGACTGATAAATATCCTCCTGCTTCAGCAATAACGCTGGTTAACCGGGCAATAACGCCGCTTTGGTCAGGCTGCTGAACAGTAACCCGGATACCTGGATTGTTGGCTCCTAACAGGGAAGTCATGGTGCTGAATAAGTCACTATCAGATATGATGCCTACTAATTTATCCTCCTGAACGACCGGCAAAGTCCCGATCTTCTTTGTAGCCATAACATGGGCTGCGGCTTCAATTGGAGTACCCGGATATGGCTGTTACAGAA
>Ga0255407_1024_pt1 | contig 11731 bp, 11 predicted proteins | sample ANMaggSSYBR01I13_FD_182129 | JGI IMG/M metagenome (GOLD analysis project Ga0255407, IMG submission 182129) | Sediment cell enrichment communities from methane seep in Santa Monica Basin, California, United Staets - ANME aggregate JGI... | ecosystem: Environmental > Aquatic > Marine > Cold seeps >... | reverse complement strand
GTGATATGCGATCTGATTCAACCATCACCGTGGATAACAGCCTGGTATACCAGGACGGAGAGTTTCTTTTCTGAGGTACTCAAAAACCAATTCATTATTCCCCTATCGGACGAACCTGTGAGGTAATCATGCCTGACCGAGAAATACTTCAATCCCTCTCCAAAGAAACCTTAATCGAGATGTTGGAAGATCAAGCAAAAAATTGGCTTGCTCATGACGGCCTCTGGTTTCAGGCAGCAGAAAAACAGTACGGGATGGAAATCGCCATCGCACTGGACAAGGAAGCCTGGATCACTTTTACTCAAATTGAAGCGAAAAGAATTATGCGCCGCCACGATATTTCCCCCGGCAGCGGAATTCCTGCCCTGAAAAAAGCTCTTCAGTTCCGGTTATATGCCCGGATTAACGACCAATCTTTAATTGATATTGACAAACAGACATTAAGGTTTGAAATGAACGATTGCCGGGTACAGTCTGCTCGAAAAAGGAGAGGGCTGGATGATTTTCCCTGTAAACCTGTGGGAATAGCAGAATATGCTTTTTTTGCTCATACCATCGATGACCGGATCCGGACTGCGGTGATTTGCTGCCCCCCGGATGATCATCCGGAAAGTTATTACTGCGCCTGGTTGTTCACCCTGGAGGACCAACCCATCCCGATTGACGAGTTGATCTGATAATTAAAAGATAACCCGGGAATTCTCCCGGGTTATCCTTCAGATTGGCAATAAATTACTTCCCTCTTAAAATCCCCCGCCGGACAGCTACAACATCCTCTGTGGTAATAAATGCTTTTTCGTCCACTTCCCGGACCAGCTCCTCGATTTGCTGAATCTGCTTCCGCTTAACGCTGCAAGTAATCACGGATACCATGCCATCCTTCCCCCTGGCAGGGATTTCAGTAACAGCATAGTCGTTTTCCCGTAACACATCGAGAATAGCAGCTCCCCATTGAGAACTAATCACCCGAACCTCAGCAAAACCTATAGCCAATTTGCTTTCCAACCACATCCCGGTGACATTTCCGGTCGCAAAACCAGCCGCGTATACAACCACGTTAAGCAGGTTTTTTGTATCTGATAAAACAATTGCGATGGTCAACAACCAGATCAAAGAGTTGATAAAACCGAGCAGCCAGACCCAGATTTTATTGCTCCTCAAGGTGAAAATCAATCTCAAAGTATCTAAACTTGTCGAGATCAGCCGAATCAAAAAAATGAATAGGGCAATTAACAAACTTTCCTGTGTAAGCTGGAATGTATACATATCCAGTAATCCTTTTTTTCTAAACCTGGTTTAACCAGTCTAACCTGCTCATTAACAATAACACCATTCTTAACTTAATTGTCCCTGTCCATCAATTGAAAGTACATATCCTCTGCATAAGACTTCACCATTCTTCGCATGCTGAATTCAGGTGCAAGCGTCCGGATGGATTCTTTCATCCTGGCAATCCATTCTACTGGCAGGTCGCCGGTAGACCGGTCATAGAACAATGGAATGATTTCATTCTCGAGCGTATCATAAAGACTTTCGGCATCCATTTCATCTTGAAGATTGTAATCCTTGTTGCTTTCATCAATTCCAATTGCCCAGCCATTATTTCCATTAAACCCTTCCCGCCACCAGCCATCCAGGACTGAAAAATTCAGGGCGCCATTTATTGCTGCTTTCTGTCCTGATGTACCAGAAGCTTCATTCGGCCGTCTGGGAGTATTCAGCCAGACATCCACACCTTGAACAAGATATCTTGCCAGATTCATATCATAATCTTCCAGAAAAACTAATCGTCCTCCGCTCTCTGCCATTTTTACTTTACGATACACATTCTGGATAAGTAATTTTCCAGGCTTGTCTGCAGGATGAGCTTTCCCTGCAAAGATAATCTGCACCGGCATGTCGGGTTGATTTATGATATTTAACAAGCGGGTAAAGTCTCTTAGGATCAGGTCTGCCCTTTTATAAGTAGCAAACCGTCTGGCAAAACCAATTGTTAATGCGTAGGGATCCAACAGAGTGCCAGAAGCGATCACTTGCACAGGATGTATCTTATCCTGGATCCATTGACCGCGGGCTCGTTCCCGCATATAAAATACAAGTTTTCTTTTCAGGTGGTGGCGAACTTCCCAGAGTTCTTCATCCGGAATATTGTTAATATTTTCCCAGATCTCCGGATCATCAATATTTTCCATCCAATCAGAGCCCAAATACCTTCCATACAGATGTCTTAATCTGCGGGCAAGCCAGGTTCCGGTATGAATCCCGTTGGTAATATGACTGATAGGAACCTCTTCGGCACGGGTATCGGGCCACAGATAGTTCCACATTTCCCTGGCCACTTCTCCATGAAGTTCAGAAACACCGTTGCGAAGGCTCGACATATGCATAGCTAAGACCGGCATACTGAAAGTTTCCCCCCAGGAAACCTTGTGGCGGGCGAGATCAATAAACTGCTCTCTTTCCAATCCAAGCTTCTCCTTGAATGTCGAAAAATACTTATCAATCAGCCATTCAGGGAATTCATCACTACCAGCAGGAACAGGGGTGTGTGTTGTAAAAACGGTTTTACTTTTAATTATCTCGATTGCTTCTTCCAGGCTAGAACCATTCTTGACCAATTCCCTCAACCGTTCCAGGGCGAGGAAAGCCGAATGGCCTTCATTCATATGCCAGACAGCAGGATTGTGTTCCAACTTTCTCAGGGCCCTCACGCCGCCTATCCCAAGAATAATTTCCTGGGAGATACGCAAGTCCAGGTCGCTGCTGTACAAACGGGAGGTTAATTCCCTGTCTTCATCTGAATTTCCCTCAACATTGGTATCCAGTAAATAAAGGGGGACTCTTCCGACTTGAATTTTCCAAATCCTGACTAAAACTTCCCTGCCGGCTAATTCAACTTCAATTGTTAACGGTTTTTCATTTTCATCGACCAGGGGCAGCACAGGTAACTCATCAAATTTCAGCTTTACATACTGGGCTTCCTGCCATCCATCCTCAGTAATCAACTGGGTAAAGTATCCTTTTGTATAGAGGAACCCCATGGCAACAAGCGGCAGTCCCAGGTCGCTGGCTTCCTTGAGATGATCGCCTGAAAGCACACCCAAACCGCCAGCATAAATCGGCAGGGTCTCATGCAAGCCGAATTCAGAAGAAAAATAAGCAATTAGCTCATCTTGCACGTGTCCATGATTTTCCTGGTACCAGGTATCTTCCCGTTCCATGTATTGATCATAAGCCAGCAAGGCCTGGTCATAAAAACCAAGAAAGTAGCTGTCATGGGTAACTGCATTTAATTTCGCTCTTTCCACGTTTCTCAGGAACTGAACCGGATTATGTGATGTCTGTTCCCATAAATCACTGTCAATTCTTTCATACAACCGCTGAACATCGGGATTCCAGGTCCACCACAGGTTATATGCCATTTCTCCCAGACGCACTATGCGTTGGGGAAGACTAAAATGATTGGGATTTACTTCATGATGCTTCGCCATTTCCGAAAGGTCCTCCTCTTCAAACTGAGGGTAATTATCAATAAAAAACCTCGCCAATTTTACCATTGGCCGTCATTTGAGTAAACTGAGCCCTGGTAGTTTTTCAGCGCCAGAAAAGTTTAATTAAGTTAATCGGTTGGACTCTCTAGAATCAGGAAGTTCAATTATTCCAGGGTCGATTATTCATCCCCTTGATTTCGATTGAATTTTTATCCCTCGAAACGAACTTCACCCCAGGTTCTAATATTCTCTGGAGGTGGAAGTACCTCTCCTTCTGGCCGGCGGATTAATACCATAGCCTCATCCTGACAAACCGGCACACATAATCCACAACCGACACAGCTTCCCGGATCAACTTCGCAGACCAATTCGCCCAGTTCAAGGGCGTCAAATTGACAGCGTTCGATACAATCCCCGCAAGAGACGCATAAATCCCCGTCAATTACCACCAGAAAATCAGATTTTGTAATTGCAGATGGTTTGTTAAATTCAACTACAGCCCGCAGGATACCGCAGCTGCAAGTGCAGCAGTTGCAAATGTAGTAATGTGGTCCCTGGTAATTTCCGGTGGTATGCACCAGGCCAGCCTCTTCCGCTTCGTTTAATATCTTCAGGGCTTCTTCCTTTGTGATTGCCCGATCCACATCGCTTCTATCAAAGGCGCCCTCGATTGGAGCGAATACCAGGCAGTTTTCTATCGGATGATCACAGGGATCGCCAATCAGCTTTTTTTGTACCCGGCAAATACAATCCCGCACACCCCAGGATTTTGCCTTTTCCAGCAAGTCAGATGCCCTTTCATAGGGGAATATTTCCATTTCAAAATCTACTGATTCCTCAACCGGAATTACCCGGTGAACCGATAATCCCTTTCCAGTTATTTCTCCCCCGGTTTCCTGGAAATACCGCTCAAAGAGTTCTGCCAACTCCTGATCCATACGGGGAAGCAATTCTTCGTAAAATCCAACCACAAAAGGCATTAACCCATATACCAATTCCCTTTCTCTTTTTGAGAATTTAATTACCCTCTTTCTAACCATGTTCTTCAGGATTTGCCTGGCTTGTTTCTCAGGGAGATTTGCCCGGGAAGCAATGAGTGAAGCCGGTTCTTTTACAAAAAACATTTCAGCAGCCAGCTCTGCTTCCTCAGGTGTAAATATTTTTTCCAGCAGACGCAATTCTATTCCGCTTTCTGTTGCCATGAACCAATTAGGCAGATCATCCAATTTTAGCGCTAGCTTTTTGTAAACATCCATGTTCATAACCAATTCTCCCTGTCATGATAAAAATTCTCTTTGGGAAAAACTATTTCTTTCTACTCAGGCTGGTTCCATCAATTTGGCGGCTTCTTGGATGATAACATCAGACACGGCTGATTTTTCCATTAAAGGCTGTTCTTTTTTACGGCCGTCCTTCCAGATCAATGTTACCTGGTTTTTATCGGACCCAATTCCAGAATCTTTCCGGCTGACATCATTAGCAACAATCAGGTCAAGCTCCTTCTTTTTCATTTTTAATGATGCGTTTTCCAGAAGATTCTCAGTTTCAGCAGCAAAACCAATTGTAAACCGCGGACCAACTCTATCAGATTTTTTTCTCTGAGCCAGTTCACCAAGGATATCCTGTGTAGTTTCCAGATTGATCACAGTCAAACCGCCCTGATCCTTTTTAACTTTCCGATTCATTTCTGCAACCGGTTTATAATCGGCGACTGCTGCAGCCATGATTAACAAATCAGCGTTTTCAGTTTCCTTCAATACGGCATCTGCCATTTGTTCAGCTGTTGTGACATCAACCATTGAAGCACCAACCGGGGAGGTTAAACAAACAGGACTTGAGATTAAGATCACTTTTGCACCCTGGTCCAATGCCGCCTGAGCCAGCGCGAATCCTTGTTTTCCTGATGACTTGTTAGACAGTACTCGAACTGGATCAATCGGTTCTTGGGTTCCACCTGCAGTAACAACCACTTTTCTCCCTTTCAGAACGCCATCCTTGCCTAAAAACACTCGCAGATGGCCCAAAAGCTGGTCAGATTCCAGCATCCGCCCTTTCCCTGACATTCCGGATGCCAGATGGCCTGCAGCGGGACCTAAAAGTTTAACTCCGCGTTTTTCCAATGTTTGAAGGTTTTCCTGGGTCGCTGGATGGGAGTACATACCACCGTCCATCGCTGGCGCCACCAGCAGTTCAGTTCGAGAGGCCAGGGCACTTACAGTGAGCAGGTTATCCGCCAATCCATTGGCAAGTTTTGCAATCGTGTTCGCAGTTGCCGGAGCTATCAAAAAAGCCTGATTTTCTTCCCCTAGCTTGATATGGAGAACATGGTCTTCAACCTGCCACAAATCTTGATCGACGTAAGCCTTGCAGCCTGTCACTGACGAGAAAGTAAGGGGAGAAACCAGCTTGGCAGCAGATTCTGTCAGAACAACATCTACCATTGCCCCTGATTGGGTTAATTTTGATGCCAGATCTACGATTTTATAAGCAGCAATAGATCCGGTAATACCCAGTACAATTCGTTTTCCTTCAAATACCTTCATTTGAGATTCCTTATTAAACTTTCTGGATAATGATTTACAGCCATCTGTCTTGCTGAGGACAAAGGTCCAGAGTCCAAGAATATTTAATTTCCCGGGATTATTATCCTCATACCAGGATTTGGGTTAGAGCGTTTCCTTCCCTTATTGGTTCATATCCCAAATAATTCGAAGTCCGTCCAGCGTCAGCCAGGGTGCAACGATATCTATCATCTGGGTTTCCCGGGCAATAATCTCTGTTAATCCACCTGTAGCGATAACCTTCATTTCAGGACCCAGCTCAGCGCGAAAACGAGTAACCATACCTTCAACCAAACCTACATAACCATAAATCAATCCTGACTGCATAGAATGGGGCGTGTTCTGCCCGATAACAGAGGGAGGTGTGCTTAAATCTACCCGGGGAAGTTTAGCTGCCCTCCGGAATAAGGCTTCCGCAGCGATGCCAATTCCGGGCGCGATTGCCCCCCCGAGGTAATCTCCATCCCGGGAAATAGCATCAAAGGTGGTCCCGGTACCGAAATCAACCACACAAGCTGGACCTCCGTATAGAGTCTGAACCGCAGCAGCATCAACTATTCTATCTGCGCCCACTGATCGCGGTGTTTCATAAAGGATGCGCACACCGGTTTTTGTACCGGCATCTACAACCAGAGGATCCTGGTTCAAGTATTTCCGGCAAGCCTGGAGAAAAATTCCGTTCAGCGGAGGTACAACAGAAGCAAGGCAAATTCCGCTGATATCATCTGGTGTTAAATTCTCGTGCTTAAGCAAACCATCAATCTGAAGTCCATATTCGTCCGGCATGCGGTTGTGATCTGTTGAAACCCGCCATCGGGGGCCTAATACATCTCCCTGATATAAGCCAATAGAAATATTAGTGTTTCCAATATCAATTGTCATTAACATTGTTTTTCCTTCACTTGGTTTTGATCATTGACCAGAACAATTGTCGGGTGCCAAATCTCCGGCAGAGGTTCGGACACCAGAACGTGGGACATGATAATTATCCGATCACCCTGATAACAGAGACGCGCAGCCGCACCATTGAGCTCGATTATTCCCGAGTCCGGTTCACCTGCCAATGTATATGTTTCGAACCGGGCTCCAGTTGCCACATTAACAACCTGGACAAATTCGAATTCCTTGATTCCGGCTTGTTTCAGCAAGTTGCTGTCAACAGTTATGCTCCCTTCGTAATCCAGTTCTGTTCCAGTCACAACTGCTCGATGTATTTTAGATTTCAGTAGTTTTCGGTACATAATTCTCTCATTTTTTAGGTGGTAGATTTATAAACTAGTTTTCTATTTACCACTAACAAAGTGCCCAAAATATTAATAATATTGAGAAATCAGGTTTTCGGTTGAAGTAAAAGGATATTATCAATCAAACGAGTTCGCCCGATAAAAACCGCCATGGATAACAGGCAGGATTCAATTTCCCCTTCTAATTCTTCGAGGGTTTCCGGGTGGGCGCAGGAAACGTATTGAAGTTCTGCCAATTGTTCTTCATCGATCATACTGGCAACGATCTCCCTTATCTTTTCCGCATTTTTTTCACCTTTATGAAAAGCTTCTTCTGCTTTGCTAAGTCCCTGGGAAAGACAAAGGGCCGCTTGTCGTTCCTCTTCATTCAAATAGCTGTTGCGGCTGGACATTGCCAACCCATCCACCTCCCGGACGATGGGACAAATTACAATCTCAATCGGGTAATTTAAATCGCGGACCATCTGTTTGATAACAACAGCCTGTTGAGCATCTTTCTGTCCAAAATAAGATTTGTCAGGCCGGACTGCATTAAACAGCTTAGACACCACGGTTGTAACACCCCGGAAATGAGTGTTTCTAACCTGTCCTTCCAGGGGTTTTGTTACTTGTTCAACATTAATCCAGGTCTGAAAATCCTCCGGGTACATGTTTATTACAGAAGGTATCCAAACCAGGTTTGTTCCAACCCCTGTTAACAATTCCAGGTCCCGGTCGATATCCCGGGGGTAATTATCCAGATCCTCATCCGGAGCAAATTGTGCAGGATTTGCAAATATGCTCACTACAACACTTTCACAATCCTGTTTTGCTCTTTTTACCAATGAGAGATGTCCCTCATGCAAATATCCCATAGTGGGGACAAAACCCAGCGGCCTTTTCAGCCTTAACAGCGCTTCTTGTAACGCATCAAAAGTTTCAACTATTTTCATAATTCTTTCCAGATAAATCCACTTGCGCCTGAACCAGTTGAAATAAGAGATTGTTCACCGGTGTAGGTACGTTTAACCTCTTCCCCTCCCGGACTATCTCTCCACAAATTGCATCAATTTCAGTCGGTGAATTCCGTCTGATATCCTGGAGCATGGAAGAGATGTTCCCTGATGTTGCGGCAGCAACTTCTTCAGCTGCAAGGGCAGGATCCTTGAAATTTAATTTAATACATTTTGCTGAAGCAACAGAAGCTGCTTCTTCAGCTGCAATACTCATAATTTTTCTAGCAGCTCTGCTTTCGAGCAGCTCTCCGTTCGTTACGCCTAAAAGGGCAGTGAGAGGATTAATGGCAGCATTGATAATCAGCTTGCTCCATACCAGGCTTGATAAATCAGGTGTTTCGTAAATTGAAAAACCTGCTTGCTGGAGATTAACCTTAAGTGTACCCAGCCGCGGATGAATTCCAAGAGAGATAATCCCTTCACCTCCACGGCGAACCAATCCCGGCTCAAGAAGAGTGGCACCGTACGTTGTCACACCCAGTGCAGTTCGTTCTTCTCCCAACGCGTCGCTTAAGATCGCCAGGTTTCCCAGCCCATTTTGCAAGGTTAGAGCCACACCATCATGCTGCATCACTCCTTTAAGCTGCCGAGCTGCCCGCTCAGTCTGCCAGGATTTCACCAATACAAACGCAAAAGGAACTCTCTTTATTTCCTTGACATCAGCTGTTGCTTTGACAGGATAAGCAAACTCACCTGTTTCCCCAATTATTCGGATACCTTTTTCCTGGACAGCCCGGATTCCTTCCTCCCAGGTACCCAAGAGTGTGACTTTAACCCCAGACGCAGCCAGACGGCCTCCAAACAGCAGAGCCATTGCTCCAGTCCCTACAATCAGGATTTCTGCCATGGATCAGGATTCTCCCACGCGGCTTAAGAACAATTCCCACTCCTGATCAGAGATAGAAAACGAATGCCCCTGAGTGGGAAATTTCCCCTGCAGAACATCATTTTGATAAGCCCGGATAGCTGTATCAATTTCCTTATGAAGAAGAGCATATTGCTTAACAAATTTTGGCGTAAATCTGTCATACAAGCCCAGAAGATCATGAGTGACCAGTACCTGGCCATCACATCCACTGCCAGCGCCAATACCTATCGTTGGTATCTTTAACTTTTGGGTAATATAAGTGGCAACCCTGTCTGGAATTGATTCCAATACCAGTCCAAAACAACCTGCATCCTCCAAAGACAGGGCATCTTCAAGGAGATATCCGGCTGCTTCAGCTGATTTCCCTTGGGCTTTGAAACCCCCAAATTTATGAATGCTCTGTGGGGTGAGTCCCAGGTGAGCTAAAACTGGAATACCCGCGTCGAGGATTGCCCTGACAGCATCCAGGCGCTCCTTGCCCCCTTCTAATTTCACGGCATTCATTCCCGATTCTTGAAGAAACCGCCCTGCATTACGAACCGCATCCTCTACTCCAACCTGATAAGACATAAAAGGCATATCCCCAATTAGCAATGCCCGGGAAGCCCCCCGGGAAACTGCCCGGCAGTGATGAAGCATTTCTTCCATAGTCACCGGCAATGTGTTTTCATATCCCAGAACGACCATTCCCAGGGAATCTCCTACCAAGATGGAATCAATCCCTGCAAGGTCAACAGCCCTGGCTGTTGGGTAATCATAGGCAGTCAGCATGGTCAGCTGTTCACCGCGTTGTTTTTTCAGGTGAAAAGTATGGGTCGATATTTTCCGATGAGTATCGGGGGAATCAGACATGGTACCCTCCTTAGCTGGTAGGGGCCAAATGAAATTTAATCAATATTTTGTTTATGTCCCGGTTTGGGGTCAAATCCGGGCAGTACCATATTATCCCTTAAATTCTAAAGATAAACAAGGAGGGGAATTTTGTTTCAAATCAGTGAAATTTCATTCAGAATACCCATATTCTTGTAAAAAATCACCAAATAGTCTGTCGCATTGGTCAATCTGGGAATCTGTAAATGAATCTTTATAGCGTCCAACCTTCCCCTTTACAAAGTGTAATCCCTGCCGATTTTGACCCTTTTGTTCCGGGCGATAACTGCCTATGATCTCTTTTATTTTGTTCTCGGTTGGGTCAATTTCGAGGAAAGCAATTAATTTACTTACTTCATGGTCATAATTTGATTTGAAATCCTCATACTTTACAGCCAGAGTATGTTCAGAAGATAGCCAGCCTCTGGCTATCTTAACATAGGACGCCATGAAATTAATGGATTTTTCAATGGTTGTCAGGGGAGTAAAAGCATTCTCAAGTCGCTTTTCAGACATTCTCTGCCCATATTCATAAGCAGACAAAAGAGCATCTCTAGGATCCCGGAAAATATAGGTTGATTTAATCACTCCTAGAGTAATTAATAAATCTGCTAAGGGACGTCTCTCTGCATGAAGCTTAATCACGTATGGCCGTTCAATAACTAAGGGCAGCAGAACGGGAATCAAACGATAAAAACTGAGAGTTCCCAAATTACAGTTTACCTCTGTTAACAAACGTTTCAGGGGATATTTAGTTCTGATCTCTTTTGCATTTAACCCCCCGCTTGCAACAACCAGATCCTTAGTAAGATTATAATACCAACCCGATCCAGCCCTGGGCATTCCAACCGACAAGACCATTTGTTTATTCATCTAACTTTTTCTTCCGATTTTCTGTGTTTTGGCTGAGTATTTTTTTCTCATCATCAGTTAAAAAGGAAATTTTCAGTGAGTTCCGTTGAGCCTGACGAATATGATCAGATGTTAATCCTGCCGCAGGTGCCGCTTGTTCATATTCATGTCTGAGATCTATCCCGCTAATACCAGGGTCATCAGTATTGATTGTAGCCAGAATTCCCTCTTCTAAAAATATCCGCAGCGGGTGCGAACTATACTTATCAACCACCCGGGTCTGGACATTGCTGGTCAGATTGGATTCCAATCCAATTTTCTTTTCTGCCAAATATCGCATTAATACCGGGTCCCTGGCAGCGCTGACGCCATGACCAATCCGATCTGCATTTAACTCCTCTACTGCCTGCCAGATACTGTCTGGGCCTGCTTCTTCCCCGGCATGGATTGTGATTTTCCATCCCGCAGATCGCCCTTCCTGGATATGGTCAACAAACAACTGTCCGGGATAATTCTTTTCGTCACCTGCCAGGTCCAGGGCAGCAATCTGGTTTTTATATACCAAAAGGGTTTCCAGCTCCTTCCAACCCAAATCCGGCCCATAGGTGCGGCTGATAATTCCAATAATATTAACCTTGATACCAAATTCGTTCTGTCCTTGATTGACACCTTCCAAGACAGCTTCTACAACCCCTTCCGGGGATAAACTGTGCGGTTCAGCCATAAACAAGGGGCTGAAGCGGAGCTCAATATAGTCAATACCCTCCAGAGATGCATCTTCAACATTCTCGTATGCAACCCGCCGGCAGGCGTCATAATCCGCCAACACACCGATCATATATTTAAATTT
>Ga0255407_1023_pt1 | contig 12055 bp, 16 predicted proteins | sample ANMaggSSYBR01I13_FD_182129 | JGI IMG/M metagenome (GOLD analysis project Ga0255407, IMG submission 182129) | Sediment cell enrichment communities from methane seep in Santa Monica Basin, California, United Staets - ANME aggregate JGI... | ecosystem: Environmental > Aquatic > Marine > Cold seeps >... | reverse complement strand
ATTGCTATAGCTAGCAACTGTAAAATGGTATCTGCTGTCATTACTTGATCTCTCCATGCTAGAGATATAAAAAATGCAACTAACGGAATAACTTACCTGCCGCCGGTTTAGCCTTTAATGATTATAGATTAGGAACCGAAAATTGCAAAAATCGGTCCGATTCACCACGCCGGAAGGCGGTCAGGTAGAGCGGGGGTTAGGGTGCGCATATTAATAAAACTCAATTAGAATAAATGGTACTTCCTTAAATATGTTACCAACAAGATTTTCATATATATCGTTTTTGTTATTATTAGATTTCCCCAACATCTATTTGATCATTCCCTGGTATAGGATTATCGCAAAATTGTTCATACATTTCCTGCAAAGGCAATTTTTCTTGATCTCTTAGTTTATGTATATCGTTAAGCGACATGTCTTTTAATGGCCAAAATACATCCTGTGTGCGTGCAATGCTTTGAGTTCCTATTAGTGCATCCTTAATTCTTTGACGATGCCACCAAAACAACGCCTTTGGCAAATTATCTGGTTCAAAATACTGAACATCCTCAGTTTCGCCTTGTTGTGGCTTCAAGGATCCACCTATGTGTATGGCAGCAAATAATATTTCATGGTTACCTCCAAACCGCCAATTTGGCCTGGAGTAGACACCTACTAACCTTGATAACTGGATTTTTATCCCTGTTTCCTCAAAGGTTTCTCTAATTGCAGTTTGCGCAAGCGATTCTCCAGGTTCAATCATACCGCCTGGTAAACACCATATGGGAAAATCCTCACGTTGTACCAAAAGGATTTGATTATTCATTGTAGTTACAGTACTTACTCCCATAGTGGGCATATATAAATTCCTGTCTTTTAATTGAAATTTTATTAAAGCAACCTTGCGGATGAGCTTACCTGCCGCCGATGCTAGCCTTTAAATAATTATAGATTAAGAACCAATAATTGCAAAAAGCGGTTGATTCCACACGCCGCAGGCTGTCGGGTGCAGCGTGGGTTAGCCTGCAATCTCATAATTGAAATTGATTAAATTTCAAAAACAATAAGCATTATGGATATTTTCTTCTTAATAATTCATCAACTAGCAAGAGAACGTCCTGGTAATATTTTTCTTCTTTGATTGCCAGGGTTTTCAAGAAGAGTAATTTCTCAAGCGAAATGATAAATATAAAAGGCTTTTCAACAGCTCCGACTTTAAGTTCTTCATAATCGTATCGACAAATTTGGTTCCAGATCTCAAATCTAAATTCACAAATTCCAATATCACCATGTAAATCTTTAATGTGCCCTGGATACTGTTGTTTCAACCTTTCGTGGTCTTTGATAGAAACAACTAAATCAATGTCATCTCCAGCATCCCGGAGATTGTAATACTCCATTGCTTTCCCACCTATCAATAGTGGCTTTTCTTGAAACTGATAGGAAAGCATATCTAACGGTAAATTCATCGGGTCATTATCTCCAAGATAATTAATAAGATGTATATACGCGGAGCCGACGGTACGGCGCGTATCCCAGCGTCCGTGCCATAGGATGAGCTCACCTGCCGCTGGTTGAGCTTTTAATGATTATAGATCAAGAACCAATAAATGCAATAAACGGCCGATTCCCCTCGCCACAGGCGGTCAGGTGCAGCGTGGGTTATGCAATATCTAAACAAATTCTTTACTAATGCTCAATGCTTTATCCAATGTATCCGTTGAAAATTGATCAATCCCCAAATTAATACCTCTTCGGATTTCTTCCTCTGTATTCAAGTTTGCTCCATGCACTAAAAAACCTTTATTCTGAACCTGTTCAACGAATTTTTCGGAAATCAATGAACAAGGCAAGTGTGCCACTTCAGCTTTCATCATCTCCATCCAACCCAGAATGTGCTCTAGTCCAAGTTTTTCCTCCATCCAATCTGGCAATGGTTGAAAGAAAACACCTGTGCGTATTCGTGGATTTATTTGTTTTACCTCAAATAATAAAGGGTTGTGGGTGGATGTAATTTCAATATCATCTGCTATTCCCCAAAAAGAAACTCTGCCAAGAACCTTTTGTATGAATGTTTCACTTGGTGTGCGCAAATCGATCTCAAAACGGACTCTTCTTTTGCCTAGTTCAAATATCTGATCCAACGTCGGCATTCTTTCTTCTGAAAAATTAGGCTTGAACCAACTCCCAATATCCAGGTGTGTAAGTTGTTCCAATGAATGTTCCCCAATGAAACCATTTCCTTGCGCTGTTCTACCCAGGTAGTAATCATGGTGGACAATCAACTCATTATCCGCAGTCAAATGGACATCAAATTCAATTGCATCTGCTCCCTTATCTATAGCAAGCTCAAAAGATGCTAATGTGCTTTCTGGTGCGTTCTGCGTATCACCGCAACGAGCAACAATAAGTGTTTTCATAAATATATTTTCATTGGTGTTGCATAACGGAAGAGCTCACTCGCCTAAGATAACTTAATTATACTTGCGCCGCCGCATCACCAGGGTCGGGTGGAGCGGAGGTTAGCTGGTGCTCAATCCTAGTGATTTCATAACCTCTTCCGTTACATCCCCAAATAGCTCTTTGTCCATCTCTATATACTTGAAGCCATACTTCATAGTCTCCTGCTCGATGTAGGCACTCATCCGCGTCACAAAAATTGCATAAGCGCCAATGAATTGGTCGCTTACACACCGCATCCAATCATACTCATTCTCTTCAGTAGATTTCTTGATGTTCTCTTTGTGATTTTCTCCTTGATTTCCGATAAATACAACCCGATGAGGGATATCCTCAAGCTGACTCATCAACTCGGGAAGAATAGCAACTCCTTCAATCAGTATATCTCGACCCTCATCATTCTCTCTCCTGATAAATGCCTCTATCGCTTTCCAAACGACATAACTTTCCTTTCTCACATAACCGATAAGCTCTGTAGGATCTTTCATTATTAACTTCACCCGTTCCGCCATGGGCATTTCATGAAACTTACCAAAAATAAACAAGTCGGGCGTCGCTTCCGGGCTCAGAACATTCTCCAGCACTGCACCCAGGGAGTCCGTTGAAACAACACTCACAGCATGTTTCTGCTGAATCTCTCTGGAGATCATTGATTTTCCAACTCTTGGGGGACCACCTAAAAGAAAAATCATAATTAGAATATTCGTCTTAGCCAGCTAACGGCGCCGCGGATCAGCGGTGAGGGGGGCGCGGTTTTTTCCGCGACAACCGCTGTACGCTGCATTCGCTGGATGGCCGGCGTGAAGCGCCGGACAGACGGTGAATGTATATACGCGACGCCGATGGTACGGCACGTATCCCAGCGTCCGTGCCATCCTATACATCATGCGCCAAATGGCGCAATATCTGCTATCTGTAATCTGTATTATATAATAAAAGCACAACGGTATTTAACGGTTAAAATTATTCCGGGGGAGAGCCATGTCTAATAAACCTAAACTTCTCGACCAGGTTCGTAATTCACTTCGTAAGCGTAACTTGAGACCATCAAAAATCAAGGGCAAGTTGTAACCGACTAACCTAGCCTCTCCCTTAAGAACTTCCCTCAGTCTAATACAATCTCTTAATCCCTTCATATAAAATAGGATAATGTTGAAGAATCCCTTCGCAGGAGAGTGAGTCGTATGACATTATCTTTAGAAGTTGAGATATACCAATTGCGTGTCTATCTACGGGAAATAAGTCCGACCATCTGGCGTCGGCTGTTGCTTCGCAGCGACAGCACCATTACTGACATGCATTACACGCTCCAAATCGCCATGGGGTGGACCGATTTTCATCTTCACCAGTTCGTCATTCGAGGCAAACGTTACGGTGTGTCCAAAATAGGGTCGATCGGCTTCGCTGATGATTCGGATCAGGTGCGGCTTAGTGATTTTCGGTGGTATACCAGCATGGCTAGCACGTTAAAAAATCTCCCCCTTGGGGGTTTAGCCCTTGATTTTTGATAGTCTCATTTAAGGCTAGATCTCACCCCCTGAAAGTGAGAATATGATTACAGAAACGGGCCCGCCACTGAGAGAATGTCAGGTGGAGCGTGGGTTATGCCGTCAAAATATCCTATAGTTGTCCCCCCTTGTTTTCAATATTTTAGCCTAATACCTTTGTTAGAGAATCAGCCAAATCTTTTGGTATCTCAACCCTCGCTTTATAGTTTGGCCAAATTTCGAGCGGTGGTTTTTTTATCAGTTCATCCGCAAGTTGAATCGACCCAAAATCATCATGGAGATATAAGCGCCTGCCACAGTGCAACGCATCACAACTTGATCGAATACCTGGCCCACATTCTTTCCAAGGACATAACCTTCCAATGTACTGGTCGTCTGGATTCGCTAAAAAAACCTCTCCCCCGCGATTCAAGCTTTGAGCACGACCTTGTAACCTGCGACCAGCTTTTGCCAGCCTGCTCAAATCAAGATCGTTCTCGACTGTTACGAGGAAGTCGGCATCCTTGGGGTCTGGTTTATTAGTCGTTAGGGAGCCAATCATAGCAATACGAGTCACCCCGTTCAAGTTCATTATTGTTTGAACGAATTCTATTGCGAAAGACAATAGCTGTTGACGAAAAGCTTGTGTCTCAACCATATTTTCAATCTATACCTTTTCTATTTAAGTAATACATAAACGGCATAACGGATTAGCTCGCCTGCAGCCGGGTGGGCTTTTTATGATTATAGATTAAGAACCAATAAAGGGAAACGATAGGTCAATGGCCCACGTGGCAGGCCGCCGGGTGGAGCGTGGGTTAGGCGTTTTTCTATTGAAAGCCCCGACGATTGAAAATTCAGACCTTGACACAATAGAGTATTTGTTTATAATACAAGCAAGTTTGAATAACAAAGCGGTTTGTATTACTAACAAAGGAGCACCCCGTGAAATCTATTATCCAGACCGAATTTTTGTCAAAAAACTATTCTACTTTGCATGGCCTGAAAGGCGTACCTATTGGGCTGTGCCTGTTGCTGACAAGTTATTGGGCAAATATTTCGCATTATCCTGTAAAAAATATTTCTTTGCCTATAGTGTTTGCGCTTGTCTCTTTGTTGTTGTTTATAGCAATTGAGCAATATTACAAGCGTACTTTTGGCGAAGTAAAACAAACTTTTGCCAGCCGCCGTACTCAAAGGATAGAGCAATTTATTTTGGCCGTCCTCGCACTTGTTGCTTTTTGGATAGATGTTACTTATAATTTACCGGTCATTTTCGTTGGGCTGCTATTTGCTGCAGGTTTTTTATTTGACAAGCCCAGGGTAACATTGCCATTAAATAAATTTTCTACTTTAAAACTCATCTTGTCAATTTGCATGATTTTGGCGAGCATTTCACCTTTGTACCTAGGAGCGAATTGGTGGAATACTATTGGCGTGAGAGCGCCCATTATCGGTGTAACAATGCTTGTCGGTATGCTTGGAGTTATTCAAGGTACGATATGGCATATTTTCTTTGTTACATCTTTGCCCACCGCAGAGGTTAAAGATGAGTAATATATTTGAAGAAATTGCAGGATTGGACAAATTAATCCACGGACCTGCCAGACTAGCCATTATGACAATATTGTCTACAAGCCAAAGTGCTGATTTCCTAGCTCTACAACGCTTAACTGGTTTGACAAGTGGAAATCTTTCAGCTCATTTATCGAAACTTGCGGAAGGAGAGCTAATCATATATGAAAAACAATTTGTTGATAAAAAACCAAAAACACAAATTAATATTACTAAGAAGGGTCAACAAGTATTAGAAAAACATTGGTTGCAGCTTGAAAACTTTCGAGCCAATATACAGAAATTGAACCCCGAGTAAAATTTTTTATGATTTATCCTGTCTTTATCGGTGTTATTTATTATTATAAGACAAACGCCTAACGGATTGAGCTCACCTGGCGCCGGGTCTTCATTGACGATCCCCTGGCCAGGTTTGCCGCCCTTAACCGGCGGTCAGGTGGAGCGGGTGTTAGGGTGAATTTCGGTTATTGTATAAACATCTTCCAATAATCAAAGAAAGCGAATGCTAATGCTTTATCCAGTAATAAATCTTCCTTCAATTCAAGCTTGTTAGTTGTGAAGTTTATATGTTTTTTATTTGCATTAATATAATCATAAATCCCTACATGCGGTTTTGTTGGTCCAGGAATTAGAACTGAATATTTTATTGTTTTATTTCCTTGAGTTAACTCAATAATCACCATATAAGATCTTAGTTCTTGAGGGCTGGTAATTATGTAAACTCCTTCATCAAATTGGTTGATACCTTTACCTGAAAATATTCCCCAATGAGGCAAGATTTTTTCATCGGGTTTTTTAAATTGTGAACGAATGATTTGCGCACCGGGATAGAGTAAAAAACCATAACCAAACTTCGAAAAAAGTTTTAGATATGCTATTCTCAGTATAGCCGCTTCAGCTCTTCGTGGACGAATAACTTTTCCCCTTTTTCCCCGTGATCGCAAATTTAAATTAAATTTACCTTTTTCTAATGCCTTAAAACTCTTCTCGACACTTCCTGGAATGGATCTGTCTTGGTCTGCCCGTATATATAAGTAATCTTTATCTAGATATTTTAATTCTGCTGTGACATATAAATCATCAGAAAACTTGACTATGCCATCTGTTGCTGATCCTGGAACACCACTAAGAAAATTTGCCATATCAAGTGAATGAGTTAAATGACTTTCTAAATAATGGCCTGACCAGTTATTGCATTTTTTACATGTGAAGGTTTCAATTTTTCCACCTAAAGATTCAGGTGGTACATGCTCTAACGAAAACAGATTATTATTGAATATTTCAGATCGTTCGATGACTTTGAAACATTGGGGGCAGGTAATGGAATCAGGAATGTCAGGTTCAAGATGGATTCTTGGATGAGATTTTACTCCGCAGAGATTTTCGTAATATTTTTCAAATATTGATTCGCGAATATCCATATTTTATTTCACCCTAACGTCGCTAATCAGCCGCGCGGATTTTTGCGTCTGCTGAATTAGCCTTGTTAGGCAATCCTTTTCCATTTTTTGAATGCTTTTATATCATTGGCTGACAAATCGTCTGTTTCTTTATCATTTTTTGATTTTGTACACATGGCAGTCTGTGGCATAGTGGCCTTGCGTGAGACTGCAAAGAGATCCCCCGTCACCGGCAGAACATAACCCTTCATGAAACAATGGGCAATCGGTACCGATCCCGGTAGGAAGGACCGTGCCTCTTTTTTCCCAGCATTTATCAGCGCAAAACCACTTGTCCCCCGCACCTTTCATTTTGGTAACAGGCAGTTCCGTATGACAAATTATACAGGTTTTTTTCTCTTCAGACGTACTGACCGCAGGATGGTCTTCGACAAATTTAGCGATAAATCTTTTGTCATATGAGTCAAATGCACCGCGGTCCAAATAATTTTTTAAGATCGGGATGGCGGATGTATCCTGGAGACTAACCAACATTGTTGCCCACTCATATTTATTCACAGCATCGCTATGCAATTTATCTCGCAATATTGCAGATGCTTTTTGGGGATCGATCTTGTTCAACGCTTCGGCGGCCTTATAGGTTCTTAAATAAGCGCCGCTGACCGCATTAATGATGGGTTCAATCGCCTCAGCCGCACCGGATTTGCCTAAGCCTTCCGCTGCTGTTGACTGTACAGACTCACAATTATCGCGAAGTGCGCGGATTAAGTCAGGAACGACGGATTTATCGCCTTCCTCGATAAAGTCAACAAGCAGGGAGGAGGCTCTCATTCGCAGCACCTCATCAGAACTGGTCATATATTCTCGAACTAAATTCGTTAACTCTGCTCCCCGATGTTCTTTAAGGGTTATTTCAGCTTGTTGGTACATTTCCGGACTTTCGGGATGCATGCGGGAATAAAGTGCCTTTTTTATCGGATTTTGTATTCTTTTAGCTGCCTTGTCAGGTGTGGACGAGGCATTTTTCCTGCCAAATAGGCGCTTAAATATTTCCATGATTCAATCCTTCTTAATCTTGCCTAACGGATTAGCTCACCCGCAGCCGGATGGGCTTTTAATGATTATAGGTTAGAAACCAATAAAGGGAAAAAGAGATAAAAATCCGCGCGCCACAGGCTGTCGGGTGGAGCGGGGGTTAGGATGAAAACATACTCATATATTGCTCTTTCTCATCGGCCTACGAATTAATAGGTAGAGCATAGCTCCGATTAAATGAGTAAAAAGGATGATCAAAATCCAAATTAGCTTTTCATTACCAACAGATGGTTCATTCTTGGCACAATCAATTAATGCCCATATCCAAATAATTGATCCAATAAACCCAATAACGACAACAATAAATATAATAGCGATTTCAATTTGACCAAGACCAGACATTGCTAAACTCCTCGGTGTTCATAGATATATTCTGTCTTAATTTATATGTTTGCAACCTAACGTAAAAGCTAACCTGCAGCCGGGTCTTGGTTTGACGATCCTTTTGCCGAAACGCCCACCTTAACCGGCTGTCGGGTGGAGCGGGGGTTAGGCCGCAATATATTTTCGCTCATTATCCTACAATTATCAAGGTGGACCCTTTCTCTTCTGGCCATCAACTGAACCACCCCCAGTTGATCTGAATGGGTGCACAAATTTAATCTGCAAGTTACCAATTTGATCTGAATAATCACCTGTAATTTCGGAGGGAGCATGAACATAGCCAGGACCAATGACCCAAGGGCTGTATGCAACTGGAATTTGTTCGGGGTCGCGAGTGCCTGGGATGTAATGCACCTCCGCATACCTCCGCGTAGGGGGCGGGAGCCAAATCGCAACAGAGTGAGGCCCAACAAGAGAAGACCTGCTGGACACAAATTGAATGGCATCGGCCATCCTGCTGAGGGCAACCGGAGGCGGAACCCCAAAAACGTCAGATAACAACTGGTTAAGCTCTGAATCATCCAGATGACCGTGAGGAGTCATAATTACTTTTAATCTTCTATCTACATACCAGTTCCTCGGCCTCATTGTAATGCCGATCTTGATCGAACCCGGTTGCTTCACCAACCTATAAAGAACCGGTCGATGGTGGCCTTTGGAGTTCCATTGCCAACCATCAATCACAATTACAAATGGGTACGTCTCCCATGTTCTCCGTTCACGATTGCCTAAGTTGGATATCGTTGAATTGAACTTATCTTTCAAGCTCTGAAGCATGGGCCCGATCCGTATCTTGGTTCCTAAATCTCCTATAGCCAAAGCGGAGGGTTTGCTCGGAGTATTATACGAAACCCCAGAGATAGCCTGGGCAATCCATTGATCGGTTGGTAGGGTGTTGATATATGCGAGACCAGTGTATGAAATAGCAATCAAGGCATCAGGAAGAAGACATATAAGAGCCTTATTCGACAGGAGGTCATAAGGCTGTGATTCCACTGTAATGGCTCGATCGCTTACTTGGATGATAGATCGGTAAAATGCTCGTGTGAGGATAAGCGTCATGAGATTAAATAAGATGGCGAACGTGTAAATCCGGGTGAAGGAGATTCCCTTAGTTGGTTGCGTCCTAACGGATGAGCTCACCCGCAGCCGGGCTTTGTTTTTGCCAGTTTTATTTTTCCAAAACGCCCACCTTAACCGGCTGTCGGGTGGAGCGGGGGTTATGTGGGTTTTTCCGACTTAAGCATGTCCCGAATCATCTATATTATCTCCAGTTGAGAATAACCTATAACATGCAAGAAGAATAGAACAAAAAGCTATATAACTCAAGATATTAATTGGAAATGATTGTATTGCGGCTAACCATCCTAATTTTAAACCAGACAATGCGTCAGTTTTGTAAAATAGCCACATCACATCTTTTGAGTTTGTTGGATATAGTTCGAGAAAATCTGCTGGTTTACGTAAATATATTGAATAAAGGAGACCAAATATTGGACTTGTAATTATCAGACTTATCCAGGGTAATAAAAAAATGTGTGATCTAACACGATTAGAAAATTTAGGCGCAATTAAAGTAATCCAAATCGCACCAAGTAATGAAGATATTAAAACTATTGATAATATGTAAAGTGCAGGTTCAGAATCTGCCCCGCTGAAGTTAATTCCTCTAAATCCCATTGACAATCTAAATACAGATCTATAAGGATTATCCCTGAAAAGAGTTCTTACACCAAAGAATAATATAGACGCAGCAATACCTAATGCTGTAGTGAGAAACAGAAAGGCTTGAATAAAAATCATCCCCCTTTTTATATCCTTTTGTATCATATTAAATCCCATAGATTTAAATTGATATAAGCCACATAACCTATACATCATGAGCCAAATGGCGTAATTAATGGAGATAAATGCGCCATTTGGCGCAATATCTGCTTATCTGTAATCTGTATTATATAATAAAAGCACAACGGTATTTAACGGTTAAAATTATTCCGGGGGAGAGCCATGTCTAATAAACCTAAACTTCTCGACCAGGTTCGTAATTCACTTCGTCAGCGCAACTACTCCTACAGCACAGAAAAGACCTACGTTTCCTGGATAAAGCGATTCGTTCTCTATCATGACAAACGCCATCCAAAAGAGATGGGAGAGAAAGAAATCGGAGATTTTCTCACTCACCTTGCTGTTGATCGGAAAGTCTCTCCTAAGACTCAAAATCAAGCATTGAATGCTATCCTCTATCTATATAAACATATCTTGAAGGTTGATCTTGATGAAATCAAGGCACTACGCCCGAGAGAATCTAAGCACCTGCCAACCGTCTTACCACAACGTGAAGTACACAAAATCCTCCCTCTACTGCGGGGAGAAACTAGATTGATGGCTAAGCTGCTGTATGGTAGCGGCCTTAGGGTGTCTGAATGCTTAAACTTGAGGATCAAAGATATTGATTTTGAAATGTCCCAAATTGTCGTGAGAGATAGCAAAGGCAATAAAGATCGATTAACAATGTTACCTCAGTCACTTCAAGAAATACTCAAAGAGCATATTGTAGGAGTTAAAGCTCTATACGAACAAGATCAGAAGAATAAGGTTGAAGGAGTATATTTACCCCATGCCCTGGCACGAAAATATCCCAAAGCCGGTAAAGAATGGATTTGGCAGTGGGTTTTTCCATCTAAGGGCCTCTCTAAAGATCCAAGGACCAGAGTAGTGCGCAGGCACCACAGACACGGCAGCAGTCTCCGAAAACAAATCAAGGTAGCTGCAAAGAAAGCGGGTGTTTTCAAACAGGTTACACCACATACTTTTAGGCACAGCTTTGCTACGCACCTTTTAGAGAACAACTATGATATTCGAACAGTGCAGGAATTGCTGGGGCATAAAAGCGTCAAGACAACGATGATTTATACCCATGTTCTTAATAAGGGGCCCTCAGCCGTTCTCAGTCCATTAGACACAGCCCCCGAGAAAGAAAAACAGGCCAGCTAGCCAATTACGAGCGCCTTATTAATATAGTCGCTTCTTATGAACCTGTGTTGGTTATAATTAAATTTAGCAGGGGGAGTGATTGAACTCTATCAGCGCTAGACAATGACGACTTGAGACATATTTATGGATGATCTAGAAAAATTAACCGCACTATTATCTGAGATGAATTCCATTGGAACTAAGATCTCGGAGATTACTCAGAGACCTGCAACAATTGGCCATACGGGGGAATATATCGCCAGTAAGATCTTCGATATTGAGCTGGAAGAGTCAGCTTCTGCAAAAGGAATAGATGGTCACTTCAGATCCGGACACCTGGCTGGGAAATCCGTCAATATTAAATGGTACAGCAAGCTGGAATATATGCTTGACATTACGCCCCAAGCGCTTCCTGATTATTATTTGGTCATGACTGGACCCAAGGGTCAAGCAGTGAGCTCCCGGGGAAGCATTCGCCCCTGGTTGATCAACCATGTTTTTTTGTTTAATGCAGCCGAACTTGTAATTGAGCTTAATGCTCGCGGGGTAAAGATTGGGGTTGCTTCAAGCGTGCGTAAACACGAGTGGCAAGCTGCGGAGATTTATCCCAATAAAAGAAATATGGCATATCGATTATCAGACGAGCAGATGTCCACGATCTTGGCTTTTGATTCTGATTGGGCGGAAAGCTAGTTCTAGGTA
>Ga0255407_1022_pt1 | contig 12356 bp, 12 predicted proteins | sample ANMaggSSYBR01I13_FD_182129 | JGI IMG/M metagenome (GOLD analysis project Ga0255407, IMG submission 182129) | Sediment cell enrichment communities from methane seep in Santa Monica Basin, California, United Staets - ANME aggregate JGI... | ecosystem: Environmental > Aquatic > Marine > Cold seeps >... | reverse complement strand
GCGCATCCTCAAAGTCAGCTTCAAAGTGGGTAACTGAGCGAGCTGCAGTCCTGACATCAGCGAGACTGAACTCTTCATTCATGACCAGAACCATCAGATTGCCAATACTGTGATCTTCAAGTAAATCAGAAAAACGATCGAGCTGCAGCAAGGCTCCCCATCCGCCTACATCCAGGTGCCAGTCTCGAATTTCTTCCCAGGTGAGTTCTTCCATGGTTAGCGCTAAATTGTAGGCCTTCCACATCCTACCAAAACCCAATTGGTCACCAGTTAAGGAACCATTAAAAATATCATAGATATCCTCACAGGTGTACAGATCATCGGCCTGGTTGGGGAAAATAGTGTTGATCCCATCAGCGATTTTCTGGGCTGCAGGATGGCAGACATCTCCCGGGTTTACAACCACAACGGGCAGAGTATCTGTGCTGACGAATTCACAGCTGTCGGTTACCATGACCTCGGCCTGGTATTTTCCGGTTTCGGTATAGGTATAGGGAGGAAGAGCTGCGGTATCACCAGTCCCAATGCCGTCACCCAGGTTCCAGACATATACATATTCCGGGGTTCCGCCTGTGACTGCAGCGGAAAAATCTATTGTGTCGCCCAGGACTATCACTGGGGGGAACGGGGTGCTGTTTAAAGTCACTGTTGGACCATCAATGGTGATGATGATATCTACAAGTGAGCCGACTAGTCCTACCAGTCCTTCCTCAACTTTCTCTTCCACGCGAACGGTCCACTCATAATCTCCATAGTCAGTATAGATATGGTTGAGAATAATTTTGTTGTTGTCCTTTACCTCTATACCCACTTCACCTACTTCAATCGGAAGGCCGGATGTATCCTCATCGCCATAGTCCATATAGACGAGGTATGGTGGAGAGCCGCCTGTCCAGCTGATGGTATATTCAACGGCTCCGCACTCTTTGATTAAAGGAGTAACTTTAATTATTAATTCATCAATTCCTTGTGCAGCGTTTGCTGTTCCCGTCATACCACCGAAATTGACGAGAAGGATAGTTACTGCTAAAAGCATTGAAATGAAAAATTTGGGTTTGGTTTGCATCCTGCCTCCTGATTTGTAATGGGCAGCAATTAGTAATTTATTTTCCTTGGATATTCAAGGTTGCCTGGGGATCATTTCCAGCTGTGTCCAGTGTGAGATCTAGTTAGGAGTCGCTTTTTCCCTTGTTATCCTTGTCTTTATTTTCAAGTCCGGGAGGGGTCTCGGGTTTGTTAGAGTTATCATTTCCCTGTCCCGGGTGATCTAATTTTTCTTTTCTCTCCTTGATCGTATTAATAAACCCCTGGGGTTCCTGCAGTCCATTGTCAACCAGCTCCAGCCGCTCCTGAAGCTTCTCTTGGGCTTTTAGGAGACCTTTTACTTCCGGCCCCGGGGTTTGTTTCTGGAGTTTTTCCATCATTTGATTTTGTTTTTCCAGTGCTTGTTGGACCTGCTTGAGGGCATTCTCAAGACCTTTTTCTCCCACTTGGGCAACTTGCTGGAGCATCTTTTCTGAATGTTTCTCCAGTCGTGCCAATGCTTCGGGGGAGATTTCCTCTCCTGCCTGGATCTGGGCTTCAATTTCTTCCAGCCGGCGGTTCGCAAAAGACGCATACAAATCCAGACGTTCTTCAGGGTCTGATTCCAGTCCAATCCGGATATCTTCTGTGAGGGTTTTCACCGGGTAAAGCAGATCATCAGGCATGCTGTCCTGCGCGGCATAGACGGTTCCGCCGATGCTGGATAAAGCAAAAAAGACAACAGCGAGAATGGTGGCCATCCTGGGTGCCCAGGATTTCCTGAGCGGCGTCCCAACTCTTGTTTTGGAGGCGCGGGCAGGGGTTCGGCGAGGTTGAATGTTTTTCGCCTGGGAGAGGAATTTCTCTCTTCCGATATGTTTCTGCTGAAGATCCCGGGCAGGAACTTCCTGCAGGCTTTCCAGCAGTTTTTGTAATTTGGGGTTAATTTCGTTGTTATTCATAATCAAGCCTTTAAAATATAAATAAGTTCAAATTAAATAGTTCCCCGTACACTATAAGACGCCAAAAATGACAAAAAGATACGGGTAGATCCGGAATTCAGTGTCTCCGCTGGGAAATGATTTAATTGGGTGGTTTTGAGATTGAGGAATGTCACTGGAATATTTTATTCTTGTTCTTGATTATCACAGAGAATCCGCTGCAGAGACGCCAACCCACGGTGCTGCTGTGCTTTCACGGAGCCAATAGATTTTTCCATACCCTGGGCGATTTCTTGAGTGCTCCAACCTTCCAGGAATCTAAGCACAATAACCTGGCGCTGCTCGGGGGTCAGCAAGCGCAATGCCCGGCGGACGAGTTCTGATTCCTGCCTATCAGATACAATTTCGGCGGGTCCCTGATCTTCCCCCGGTAAACGATCTTCCTGGAGTTCCAATGGCGGTGGCGGTTCCCTGCGGTAGGTGTCGGTGATCAGGTTGTGAGTGATGCGGTACAAGTAGGCCTGCAGGTGTTCTGTTGGTCCTCCGCCGATTTTAAATGCTTTCAATAAGCGGTGAAAAGCCTCGGCAACCAGGTCCTCTGCGAGCTGGGCATCACCGACGTGTTTATAGGCATAAGCAAACAAGGCATCGCTGTACAGATCATAGACTTCCCCCAAGGCTGCCTGGTTGAAGGTGCGGGCTTTCTCCAAAAGTTTTCCTTGATCCTTGATTATCATCACTTAATTTTAGACGCCAAAATTGGGATTTAGTTATGGATTATTTAGTTTTCTCTGTGTTTTTCCCAAAGGTAAATATAATAAACAGAACTGGATAAACCGATTCCACCTCCTATTCCAAGGTATAAAATTCCCAGCAGAGGTTTAGGGATGGGGGTAAATTTTCTCAAAGAGATTCCCAGGCCAATCATAAATATGATGATCAGATAGCTTTTCCACTCCTGGAAGGCAATAATGGAGGGTTTCTCGGCAGGTATGTTTTCGATTCTGAGGATATTCTTTTTTGCGAGTCCGGTAAATCCGAATTGATAAATGAGCAGGGCTAAAAAACAACCGGGAGCCCAATAAATCCAGAGGGGGGAAACGGCCGGAGTAAATATCCATCCCACTGCCAGGTATATCAGGTAGTAGCCAACCCCGGTCCACATCAACCCTGAGATCAGCTGCAGCCAATTTTTATCAACCCCCGAGTTTAATCGTTTATTCCATTCCATAATTGAACAAGTTATACCACTTAGGACCAAAAAGAGACGTGGAAAGAAGAAAACATCTCGTTTTTGTAAACTGTTAGGAATTGCTGAAGAAGGTAACCATTCCCCTTCGACCCTGTACTGTCATCGCGAGGAGGCTGGCGACAAAGCGTTCTCCTGGTAATAAAAGGAGATTGCCGCGGCGAAAAGCTGTGCTTTTCTTCTCGCAATGACAGATTAATTCAAATTAGGCGCCCTTCGATACCCCTTCGACTTCCCCCTCGGCGGAGTTTATGCAGAGCGGAGCGAAGTGCTCGGGGTCAAAACGTGTCCGCTATGGGAGTTCTTAGCGAAGGGCTCGCAATGACAGTGATTACTAAATACAAAATACTGACTACTTCTTAAGTAAGCCCTCAAGTTTCTTTTTCGACTCCGCTTCCACCTGATCGTGAATGCTGACACCATGAGAATCCATGGTGACCACCACTGGAAATTGATTAACTTTTAACACCCAGATAGCTTCCGGGACGCCAAAGGACAATTTGTAGACACCCACAACCTCTTCTACAGATTCGGCAATTAGGGTGGCGGCTCCTCCGATAGCATGGAAATAAGCTGCCGGGACATCATGGCAGGCTTGTAATGTGTTTGCTTTCATGCCGCCTTTGCCGATCACACCTCGCAGGTCAAAATGATGCATTACTTCACTTTGATAGGGTTCTTCCCGAATACTGGTGGTGGGTCCAGCAGCGACAAATTTATACTCACCGGTATCTAATCCGGATACTACCGGACCGCAGTGGTAAATCAAACTTTCTTTAAAAATTGGCTTGATAGCTTCATATACTTCCAGATCGTCACCTTCCGGCTCTCTGGTTTTTCGAATAAAGGTATCAAACATCCATTTGTGGACTGTGTCTCTTCCGGTTGCCAGAATGCCGGTGAGGGCAACCGTGTCCCCTGTATGCAGGTCCTTAATGGTATCGGGTGAAATTGGAATGGTTATTTCTTTCATGATGACTACTCCTCCAGGTATTTTGAAACCAACAGGCTGAGTTTTGCCCGGGTTTTTGCGGGGATAAGGTCAGGGTTGGTGATGATGGCGCCGTCCAGTGCAGATAAGCAGCTGCAGGAACGGTCTTCTGGCGGGGGATTCTCAGCCAGTTCTGCTATTGCCTTCTGAACAAAAGATGTGTTCTTAGCGATGATCTTCAACACCATTTCTACTGAGACAGCTTCTTCTCTGGCATGCCAGACATCATAATCAGTAATGTGGGCAATCGACGCATAACAGAGTTCAGCTTCCCTGGCCAGAAAAGCTTCCGGCGCAGTGGTCATGCCAATGATGGACATCCCCCAGGATCGGAAGGTATTAGATTCAGCCCGGGTGGAAAATCGGGGGCCTTCTATGATCAGGAAAGCTCCCTGATCATGAACTTTTGCTTCGCTGTCTTTTAAAGCCTGGTAAAGATGAGCTGAAAGATCCGGACAAAAAGGATCAGCTGTTCCGATATGAGCTGCCAAACCATCCTCAAAAAAAGAGTTCTTTCTGTATTTGGTAAGATCAAATATCTGATCAGGGATGACCAGATCTCCCGGTTTATAATCTTCCCGCAGAGATCCACAAGCGTTTATACTGATCACTCGGTTTACGCCTAATTTTTTTAATGCGTAGATATTTGCCCGGTAATTCACCTGGGTGGGGTTAATCGGATGTCCTACACCATGACGGGCAAGGAACAGAACCTGCTGTCCCTGGATTTCTCCCTGGATAATGGGTCCGCTTGGTTTTCCAAAAGGAGTATCCAGAAAGTGTTCAGTAACCTCGGTTAATCCGGGAATCTTATAAAGACCAGAGCCGCCGATGACGGCAAAAAGGGGGTGGTTTGTCATTTTGCATCCTTTGAAATGTTCTCCGTAATAAAATGGAGCTTGTTTTATTCACCTGATCAAGGATCAGGTGAATTATAGAAGAATTAAAAACTTTACACAAGATGGACATTCATCACCCATTGGAACCCGGCCAGATTTTCAACCATCAAGGGCCAGGATTTGTTTCACAATATTGATAGCTAAAATTCCTGAAAATTTTGGAAGAATTCGGTATACTGAAGGTAATGATCGAGAACAAAAGAGCAGGATTTGAAGAGTTAGAACATACTGCGGATCTGGAAATACAGGTCTGGGGTGAGGATTTAGATTCTCTTTTCCGGCAGTCTGCTGCTGGAATGATCCAGCTGTCCGGTGTTGAAGGGTTAGTGGAGGGAATATCCTCAGTACAGCAAAACATTTCCCTCGAGGCCATGGATTATGAAGGTTTGTTAATCCTTTTCCTGGAAGAACTTCTATACAGGCTTACCGAAGATTATATGGTGTATGAGATTCAAGAACTCTCCGTTTCCAGCGAATATACTCTCAAGGCAAGGTTAACAGGGGCCCAGATTAAGTCCTACCAGAGAGATATCAAAGCCGTCACTTATCATAATCTGAATATAAGAACCACAGCGGATGGTTATGAGGTGAATATTGTCTTTGATATCTGAGCCCCTTCTTTAAAGGCAGTCTGGCATGGTTTCCATTAATGAACTAAAAAGAATCAATTCCTATGAGTGGGAAATTCCTCAATCCTACCGGGCTGATATGCAGGTTCCGGTGCGGATATTTGCGTCCGAGGAGTTGCTGAAGGGCGTTACCCGTGACAAATCTCTCGAGCAGGCGGTCAATGCCTGCTCTTTACCCGGATTGGTTGGCAGCGTGATGGTTATGCCTGATATGCACCAGGGGTATGGATTTCCTATCGGCGGTGTAGCAGCAACAATATATCCCCAGGGCGTTATATCTCCGGGTGGAATTGGGTATGACATTAACTGCGGCGTTCGATTGCTTGGAAGCAGATTATCCTATCAGGAAATAAAACCATACCTGGATGAACTGGCAACTGCTCTGAACCAATTTTGTCCCAGCGGAGTCGGCAAAAGCGGGCATTTCCGATTAAGTACCAGGGAGGTAGAGGATGTTTGCCGGGATGGATCCCGCTGGGCGAAAAAAAAGGGATATGCTTCCGATCAGGATTTACGAAGAACGGAAGAAGGCGGCCGCATTCAGGGTGCAGACCCTCATTATTTAAGTCCCCGGGCGTTGAAAAGAGGAACAAACCAGGTTGGGTCGTTGGGTGCCGGCAATCACTTTATTGAGATTGACCTGGTAGCGGAAATTTATGATCACCAGGCAGCCCAGGTGATGGGGTTGAGAGAGGGGGATCTGGCGCTTCAAATCCACTGCGGCTCGAGAGGGTTGGGGCACCAGGTCTGTTCAGATTATGTAAAATCCTTGCAAGGCGCTGTTCACCGTTATGGGATTGAGCTGCCTGACCGGGCTCTAGTCTGCGCGCCGCTGGAGTCTCCGGAGGGGGAAGCCTATTTATCCGCGATGGGCTGTGCAGCCAATTATGCTTTTGCCAATCGACAGGTCCTCAGTCATTACGCCCGGGAAGCATTCGAAAGCGTTCTGGCGGGCAAGGTGAGCGACTGGCATCTGTTCCAGGTTTATGATGTTGCTCATAATATAGGAAAAATTGAGACCCACCAAATTGGGGGAAAATCAACCCAGGTCTGCGTTCACAGGAAAGGCGCAACCCGCGCATTTGGTCCCGGCGCGGACGATCTGCCCTCCGAATATAAAAAAATAGGTCAACCTGTTCTGGTGCCGGGAAGTATGGGGACCTCGTCCTGGGTTTTACGCGGGACTGAAGAGGCCATGGAGCGCTCTCTGGGATCATGCTGCCATGGCGCAGGGCGAGTGATGAGCAGAACACAAGCCAAAAAAAGTATCCGGGGGGAGGATCTCCGGAAACAGCTTAATAATGATGGGATCTATATCAGGGCTGGATCTATGGCTGGATTGGCTGAAGAAGCCCCCGCGGCCTATAAAGATGTCGATTTGGTGGTGGATACGGTCATCGGGGCCGGCATTGCCGCCAAGGTTGCCCGGCTGAAACCGCTGGTTGTGATTAAAGGATAGAATAACCGTATTCTGAACTGGAGTGCCCCCATAAGGTGGACAAATAAATAAAACCCTCTCTAGTGTAATAATCCAAAACTGACGTTTGATTTCCAAAGGCGTGAGTTTTATTTTATATGCCGACTGCCCTTACAGGATGCTTAAATTTCTGATCGATTACTGGATAAGTGTAAAACTTATGCATCGACGGAGGTCGATGCTCGGTCTGAGCGTGGTCGAAGACCCAAAGTTGGGACTTCAGTCCCCCGGTAAAGTTTGTGATAAACAGAAGATCGCTTTGTCTCTGGGCTCCTCATGATTACAGTTTAGGGAAAGATCCATCCTTAATATCAAAAATACATCCTGTATATATTGAGAGGGGATTACCCTTATTCCCGGCTGATCTTTGCCGCCGCTGCCCGGGTTAAGTCAACCAGGTCCTGAGAACGAAGACGGATATTGACTCCGAGTTCACCTCCGGATATATGGACCGTTTCCTGGTCCAAGACAGAATCGTCAATAATAATTTCAAATCCACGGTTGATGAGAGCTAACGGAGATATCCCGCCGGCTTGAAGTTTTGTCAGCCTTTCTGCATTCTTTTGAGTGGCCGCGATTACTTTTTTCTCACCTACAACTTTTGCCAGCGCTTTCAGGTTGACTTCTTTGTCACCCGGCACAACAGCCAGAATGGGTTTTCCCGGGGTTACCCGCTCAACTACAATGCTTTTAAAGATGATGGACAGCGGCACATTGAGCAAACTGGCAGTACCTTCAGCGCCGAGTTTTTGACGGGGAAGTTCGAAAGCCTTGTAGTTGATCTTCCTGTTATCGAGAAGACGGGTGACATTATTAGCAATCATCATAAACTCTCAAGGTAATTAATCTATCTGCCCTATATCTTATCAGATCATCTCGTTTAGAAACTGATCCGGAAGTATGATAAGCTATCATAAGATGTGAGACGAGAGTATTGTCATTCAAAGGAGAAACTATGAATCGCTGGATTAAAATCTCTTGTTTAATAGTAGCTATATTTATTAGTGTTTCCTGTACCCTGCCAGCATTTTTTTCTCAAGAATCTAGTGGAGAGGAACCTCAAAAGGTTGAGAGTTCTCCAATACCCGAAGAGCCAACCGAACCAGAACTGACGCCCTCACCGGAGGTGCTCGATTGCGGTTTGGATCTGGAATGTTTTAATGGTGCTGTTGTTTCTTGCCAGAAATCCACTTACAACTTTCAGCAACAGATAGACTTTGCGGGGACTGAAATATTAAACAGTCTTTTAATCCAAATTGTCGGAAATGAGGAAGAGAACTGTGTTTTTACCCTTAAGACCGACGAAATTTTAGTTTCCATATCTGAAGAAGCTGTTGAACAATTACTGGAATCAGGGATGAGTGAGGAGGACATTGAGACACAGCGATTAACCATTGAGCAGGCTCAAGTGGATGCAGGATTTGATGATACCTGCCGGGGGAACCCGGATGACCTGATTTCCATGCTGCTGCGCTGGGAAGAGGGGAAGTTTTCAATGGAGGATTGGGATCCGTTTTCCTGTGAAGGGAAAATTTTCGCCGCTGCCGAACCCGTAATCCTGCCCACTTCAACTGAAGAAGTGCCTCAGCCAACCGAGGAATTACCTCCCGTCGCTGGCAATCTTCTGGCTAACGATTCATTTGAAAATAACCCGGAAAGTACGGATCCCCACTGGGAAATCGAAACCAGAAATACAAATGTGGTGGCAAAATGGACTTCTGAGCAATCCAAAATTGGGGAGTTTTCCCTGTTATTAAGTGCGACAGAACCGGCCAATCAGGGATTCCCTGGATGGTTTACCGTTGAGCCAATTCAAATCAGCCAAGGAGAATGGCACATATTCCAGGTCTGGGCGATGAGCCCGGATGGCGCTGATGCGTTTATTACTGCTGAATTCAGGGATGATTCTGGAACTCATTTCAACAGCCAAACTTCAGGATGTGTAGACCTGGAACCAAATATCTGGAAAGCGGTAAGTTTTGGGATCTTAGCCGAGACCACTGCAGATGTGGGCTCTATTCGCTTGGGACTTCAGCAGTGTTTAACAAATACGACCGGAACCTTAACCCATTTATATTATGACGAAATTTATTTTGGAACAACCCCGCCATAATCATTCGGTGGTCTTCTATACGAGATTAATGGAAACATCTGTTTCCGTGATTTAATTTTAATGAGGCAATTATGAAGCAATACCTGGATTTAATGCAGCATATTCTGGATCAAGGAGTAGAAAAAGGAGACCGGACAGGTACAGGCACCCGGTCTGTTTTTGGCCATCAAATGCGGTTCAATCTGCAGGATGGATTTCCAGTCCTGACTACCAAAAAACTCCACTTAAAATCCATCATCTATGAATTACTTTGGTTCCTTCAAGGGGAAACCAATATCCGGTCTCTGCAGGAAAACGGGGTCAGTATTTGGAATGCCTGGGCAGACGAATCAGGTGAGCTGGGTCCGGTATATGGGGCTCAGTGGCGTTCCTGGAAATCGTCTGATGGTCGGGTAATTGATCAGATTTCTAGTGCTGTGGAGCAAATCAAAACCCAGCCGGATTCCCGCAGGATACTGGTCAGCGCCTGGAATGTTGGGGAGCTGGAGAAGATGGCACTACCTCCCTGTCATTTGCTGTTTCAATTTTATGTCGCTGGAGGCAAATTATCCTGCCAGCTTTATCAGCGTTCAGCGGATGTGTTTTTAGGCGTCCCGTTTAATATCGCGTCCTATGCTTTATTAACCCTGATGGTTGCCCAGGTCTGTGATTTGGAGCCCGGGGATTTTGTACACACACTGGGTGATACTCATCTTTACCTGGACCATTTAGAAAAAGCGAAACTGCAGTTAAGCAGAAAACCCTATCCGCTGCCGAAAATGATCCTCAACCCGGATGTCAGTTCAATATTTGAGTTTTCTTATAGCGATTTTACCCTTGAGGACTATCAGGCGCATCCGCATATTAAAGCCAGGGTATCGGTATGATAATTTCCATTGTTGTGGCAGCAGATGAAGGGGACGGGATTGGACTAAATAAAGCCATCCCCTGGCATTTACCGTCGGACTTAAAACGATTTAAAGCCCTTACCATGGGACATCACCTGGTAATGGGCAGACGAACGTACGAATCGATTGGCTCTCCCCTTCCAGGTAGAAAAATGATTGTGCTTTCCAGGGATCCTGAATTTCAGGCGGAGGGCTGCCAAACAGCGCGGTCCCTCCAGGAATCTTTCCAGATGGCAATGGATGCTGGTGAGAGAGAGTTGTTTGTGATCGGGGGTGCCGAAGTGTTTTCCGAAGCCCTGGTTATTGCTGATCATCTTTACCTGACCAGGGTACAATGCACCCTGGAGGCAGATACAACCTTTCCCCCTTTCAATGAAGAGAATTGGACGTTGATCTGCGAGCAATTTCACCCGGCGGATGAATTGAACCAATTCCCCCAAACCTTTACTCACTACATTAAAAAAAACCTTCCCGGAATCCTTAAGGATTGAGGATTTCTTTCCCCTGATTATTTTCCTGCCAGCAGGTTGATCTTTTCCCAGGGTTTCAGATCTGATTGAAGCGCCAGGAGTTCCCGAAGTTCGAAGATCCGATCCCGTAACCCTGCTGCGGTTTCGAATTCCAGGTTTTCTGCAGCTACGAGCATCTGTTTTTCCAATTCCTCGATGATACTCTTGAGCTCCGGCAGGGGGATTGCTTGTGCCCCCCCGGCTTGATAATCTCCTCCTGCTTCGGCAATTGTCTTCTTCTTTACTCGTTCAGTGATATCTGTGATGGATTTTTTTATGCTTTCCGGCTGGATGCCGTGTTCCCGGTTGTGTTTAGTCTGCTTCTCCCTCCGTCGTTCAGTTTCATCCAGAGCAGTCTGCATGGCCGGGGTGATTTTATCGGCGTACATGATAACCTTGCCCTGCAGGTGACGGGAAGCCCGGCCGATGGTTTGGATTAAAGCTGTGTCCGAGCGTAAAAATCCAGCCTTATCCGCATCCAGGATGGCTACCAGGGAAACCTCCGGCAGGTCAAGACCTTCCCGGAGAAGGTTAATCCCCACAATCACATCAAATACACCCATTCTTAAATCACGCAGGATGCTGACCCGTTCCAGAGTGTTGATTTCTGAGTGCAGGTAATGCACTTTTATTCCGCTTTCTTCCAGATAGGTCGATAAATCTTCAGCCATCCGTTTTGTCAGCGTAGTAACCAGAACTCGTTCACTCCGTTCTGTGCGTTGATAGATTTCACCGATCAGGTCATCTACCTGTCCTTCGATGGGGCGGACATCAACTTCAGGATCAATTAACCCGGTCGGCCGAATAACCTGGTCAATAACCTTTTCTACTTTGCCCAATTCGTAAGGTCCTGGGGTGGCAGACGTATAAATCGTATAGCCCATTTTCCCTTCAAATTCCTCGAACTTGAGAGGCCGGTTATCGAGAGCTGATGGTAACCGGAAACCATATTCGACCAGGGTTGCTTTTCTGGATTGATCTCCATTAAACATGCCCCGTATTTGGGGAACAGTCATATGAGATTCATCCAGGATCAAAAGATAATCCTGGGGAAGGTAATCCATCATTGTCCAGGGAGCGGACCGGGGAGGGCGTTGATCCAGATGGCGGGAGTAATTTTCGATTCCTGAGCAATAGCCGATTTCCCGCAGCATCTCCAAATCATACTTGCAGCGCTGTTCAATCCGCTGCGCTTCCAGAAGTTTCCCGTGTTTATTAAAATAGATAATTTGCCCGTCCAGTTCTTCCTCAATATCCACGATTGCCTGGCGTAACTTTTCCTCTTCAGTAATAAAGTGTTTGGCAGGGAAAATACTAACCTCTTTGATTTCTTCCAGGATCTCCGCGGTTACCCGGTGTATTTTGGTTATTCTTTCTACCTCATCACCAAAAAAAGAAATCCGGTAGACATATTGATCATCATAAGCGGGCGCAATTTCCAGGGTATCTCCCCGAACGCGGAATGAACCTGGCTTGAGATCGATATCGTTCCTGGTATATTGCCCCTCGATTAACTGACGCAGCAGAGCGTTACGGCGGTAGATATTCCCCATTTTTAGTTCGATGACCACACTTCCGTATGCTTCCGGGTTACCAAGCCCATAAATACAGGAAACGGAGGCGACGATGATGACGTCT
>Ga0255407_1021_pt1 | contig 12380 bp, 9 predicted proteins | sample ANMaggSSYBR01I13_FD_182129 | JGI IMG/M metagenome (GOLD analysis project Ga0255407, IMG submission 182129) | Sediment cell enrichment communities from methane seep in Santa Monica Basin, California, United Staets - ANME aggregate JGI... | ecosystem: Environmental > Aquatic > Marine > Cold seeps >... | reverse complement strand
CTTAAATCAGCTACTTTTACTTTTCCTTCAGCGGAAATCATCTCTAGTATTTTATTGCGGCGGTTTTCAGTTTCCATTTTAAACCTTGATCCAGATGCCGGACTTAGCAGACAATCGCGTTTTTTCCATAACCTTCTGAATATAAGCACCTTCTGCAAAAGATGGTGATGCGGGAGTGTTATTGTACACATTCTCTGTAAATTTATACAGACTGTGGACATGTCCCCTAAGCCATCCGATAGAATTCTTTACACTTGGTAAATTTCCACCCGGAGATTCATATCGCTGTACGCAGGCGATGTTTTTAAATCCACTTTCTCCGCCGTATGGTATATCTTTATCTTTGGTTGAAAAATATTCTAGATAATTTGGTTGCATCAGATTAAACCTCATAGCTCCTTTGTCTCCATGGATTTCAAAACGAAGTTCATCATCAATACCTGTAGCAATTTTAGATGCCTCAATTGTGCCTTTACAGCCATTTTTCATTCTGGTCATCATTGTGAATGAATCTTCTACATCAACTTCCACTATATTCCCCGATTTATCTTTCCTTGTTGGATAAAGAATTGTAGTCTCTGCTGACACTTCTGAATACTCTCCGAGAAGATAGTATATAAGGTCTATTATATGAGAACCAAGATCCACAATAACACCCCCGCCATATTTACCAAGTTGTTTCCAACCTGCAGCTTTATCAGGGCTTACTGAACCTGAATGAAGATAACTTGCACGGTAACAAATTGGGTTACCGATACCGCCCTCTTCAATAATTTGTTTAGCTCTAAGAGTTGCAGTCAGAAACCTATAATTGAAAGCGACTTGAGCAACAATCCCCTTTTTCAAGGCTAGACTGGAAATATCATTTGCTTCTTCTGTCGTTACAGTCAGAGGCTTATCACAGTATATATGTTTTCCATATTCTATGGCCTTTTTCAATTGTTCATAGTGCAGATTGTTCGGTGTACATATATTTACAATGTCAATTGTCGGATCTTCAAAAATCTCGTCTGCTTCCCTAGTTACTTTTTTGAAACTCAGTTCATCTGCTGCTTTTACAGCTTTTTCATATGTACCTGAACATATGGCAGCAAGATTAATTTTATATGGCAGATCTTTATAGTAAAGCGGGATTGTTTTATATCCATAAGTATGCGTTCTACCCATGAATCCAAAACCAATAATTGCAGCATTTAATGTTTTCATTTATACCTCCTACAGAAGTTCTTTTTCAACTTCTCCAATAGCTTCATCAATAATATCCAGTCCCTTCAGTGCCATATCATCATCCATTATTAAAGGAGGTGATAGCCTGAGGGTAGATCGAGAAGGCACCCATGCAAGACCTTTTTCAAATGCTTTTCTATAGACTAGTTTTCCTGCATCTTCAAAAGGCTCTTTTGTTCCTTTATCTTTTACAAGTTCAATCGCAAGAAGGCAGCCTTTTCCACGCACATCGCCTACAATCGGGTGACTATCTTTTATTTTTTCCATTCTATTTAACATAATATTGCCAAGATGTTCAGATCGTTCACAGAGATTTTCATCTTCAATAACTTCTAATGAAGCCAATGCAGCTGCACAAGCCATTGGGTTTCCTCCATAACTTGAGGAAGCACTTATATTTTCAATTACATCTTTATATTTATCACTGACACACATTGCCGTAACAGGAAATCCATTTCCGAAGCCTTTTCCTATTGTGGTTATATCGGGAATCGTATCCCAGTGTTCCATACAGAACATTTTACCTGTACGGGCCATCCCTGTAAGAACTTCATCTGCAAATAACAGTATTCCATATTTATCGCAAAGCGCCCGTAAATTAGGCATATAGTCATCTGGCGGAACAACAGATCCATTCCAACCCTGTACCGGTTCAAGAACTATTGCTGCAAGCTGCTGTGAAGTTTCATTTAAAATTACATTTTCTATGAAATCAACACAGAAACAATTACATTCAGGATGAGTCATTTTAAATGGACATCTATAACAATTTGGCCGAGGAGCCTGATAAAAACCCGGTGCTCTCATCCCCTGTGATGAATCAACCATAGCCAGACTGACTGAACCCATTGTTTTTCCGTGGAAATCTCTCCAAAATGAAATAAATTCAAAATTACCTGTTGCAGCACGAGCACAGCGTAAACCAGCTTCAACAGCAGTTGTTCCTGAATCATAAAGTTGAATTCCATTTAGGTCTCCCTGTGTTACTTCTGCAAGCTTCTCCAAAAGTTCCATTTTTATTTTTGTTGTGAAATCATGGCAGTTCATAAGTTGCCCTGCATAATGGGCAACAGCTTCACTGATTTTGGGATGACAATGCCCCAGACCTGTAACGTAAATTCCTGAAGAAAAATCAATATAGTCATTACCGTCAACATCTGTAAGAACACTTCCCTTGCCACTTTCAAAAGCTACCGGAAACAGCTTTACCTGACTTGAATAGCCTTTCATATACTTTGATGCTCTGTCATGATACTCTTTCGATTTTGGTCCCGGAACCACTGTTTTTATGCTTGGCACTTTATTAATATCAACCTTTGCCCAATCTCTGTCATACATACTGATATACCCCTTAAAACTTTATACCCTAAATTTACCACCTTTCGTTTGCCTTGTCAAAACCTTTCCCTTCCCTTTCTATCTCCAATTATCCAAAGGATAATTGGAGGTCTACTAGTAAGTTAGATTCATGTATTTGAAAGACACCGCTTGAATACTTTTAAAAGCGGTGTCTGGTGTATTTAATGTATCTGATGGTGATGAGAAATTAACCCTTTAGAGATTGCAGAAAGTGTCAATGTCTTTTTTAATTAATTCAAGAGACCCACGCCAGAAGTTAATGTCCGTGGAATCTACCCCGGTTGTAGCAAGTACCCCTTTAATATCGTTTCTACCGGTCTCAAACAGTAAAGTCTTATACTTAGGAACAAATGAATCCCCTTCTTTTAAGTATCTAGCATATAAACCTTTTGCGAAAAGCAATCCAAAAGCATATGGGAAGTTATAAAAATTCATACTTGCTTCATAGTAATGAGGTTTACAGGCCCACATATATGGATGCAGATAATCCTGGTCCAGACCATCACCATATGCTTCCTTCTGAGCTTCAATCATTATTTCTTTTAGCTGGTCAGCAGATAAAGAAACATCTTTTCGCATTTCAAACAGCTTGGTTTCAAAAATATATCTGCTTAATATATCAACTATTACAGCGGTCGCTTCCTGAAGGCTATGCTCAACAATTGTAATTGTTTCTTCGGGAGTTGCAGTTTCCAATGCTGCATTCATTACAATATTCTCACAAAAAATCGATGCCGTTTCCGCAAGGGGCATTGGATAATCGCTATTCATATTCGTGGCATCGTTAAGGCAATCCCCATGAAAACCATGCCCAAGTTCATGAGCCAGTGTAGTAACATCAGAAAAACCACCTGAGAAATTGCTCATAATCCTACTCTCACCGATTCCATGAAGACTTGCACAAAAGGCTCCGCCAACTTTGCCCTCACGCATTTTAGCATCTATCCAGTTATTTTCAAATGCATTATTAGCAAAAGAACCAAGTTCTTCACTAAATGTATTAAATTTTTCAACAATATAGTTTCGGGCTTCTTCATAAGTGTATTTCTTATCAGCACCACCCATAGGTGCAGCCATATCGTAAAAAGGAAGGCCGTTCTCATGACCCAGCATGGAAGCCTTTTTCCTCATATATCTTCTGAATTCAGGTAAATACTCCTTCATCGCTGATAGCATCGCATCTAAAGTTTCTTTATCCATACGAGAATTAATCAATGTCATTTCCAGTGGTGATTCATAACCTCTCATCTCACATTCTGTGATAACCTCTCCTTTTATAGAGTTAAGACTTGCTGCTGAACTTTTTTCTATTTCCGGATATGCAGCCAACTCGGCATCATAAGCCCTTTTTCTGATATCCTGCGACTTATCATCCGCAAGATTTCTTATGGCTGGTAAAGGTAGTTTTTTACCATCAAATTCGATGGTCAGTGAGGAGGTCATAGTATCCTGAAGTTTCCCCCAGGCATTTGAACCGGTATTTTTCATTGTTGCGATTATCATTTCGCTCTTATCATCCAGCATATATTTTGCAGATTTTAATCGCTCAGCAATAGAAAACTTATGCTCTCCTATTATCCCTGTATAATTTATATTTTCCAGTTTTGTCAGCCATCGTGTAAACTGTACTTCAATAACTGCAATCTCAGGTAGCATTTTCTCGACTTTTTCAATTATTCCGAGAGCTTCCATATTTGTTGTGTCAACTGCATAAGTTAAACTGGCATATGAATAAATATTACCGATTAAATCTGCAAATTCATTGCTTTTATTTATAATATCAATCAATTTAGCATCAGCATTATCTGTGTTTACAAAATCCACTTCACAGATCTTCTGCATCCCACCCATCATATCCTTTACCGTCTCTATATCAGCTTTGAGTTTTGGGTCATCAAAAGATTTATAGAGTTTGTCCAGATTCCATAACATTTCCATTATATTCCTCCTGTATTTTTAGCTTTCTACAACTTCCCTAGCTACCTTTGTGAAATCAATCAGCCTATTGTAATCTCTACCGATTGTGTGAACATCCTTTAAGCAAATGTCATAAAGACAACCGTTGTCTTCAAAAGCTTTTTTTGCCTTCTTTAATATTTTTCTATTTTCTTCAGCATCAAATCCCAGGCAAACTGTTGTAGCCGGATCTGGTCTCCATGATGCAATGTAATCTTTACCTATTTGTTCTGCACAGGACCTCTCATCTGCAAAAGGACTTATTGCAATCCTCCGCAAATTCTTTAATTCCCTTAACATGTCAATTTTCTTTGTTAAATCTTCACAACACCCATATGATGAATAAGCAAACTTTTCCATGATAGGAATCTGATAATCAAACATAAATTCTTTATGGTGTTCAGGTGATACCAATGTAAATTCCTGAGCTGCGTGGAAATTCCAAAGTGATGAACGCTCAACTTTTTTATTACCGCCATTTGGACCTTCAAGACCCTCTATATATGGCATAGATTGGTTTTCATGGCTTAATAGAGAAAAATCACCGGCCGTCTCCGCTTCATCATGTGCTTTAATAATGCCATCTCTCATGAAAGCAAGCAAAGCATGAAGCTCCTTAGGATTATCATATATCGCCCACATTAACCCCTCTGTGCCCAGAAGATAACCTAAATGAGTTGAGATGTCACCACCCCATCTGATCCAATGAGGTGATCTCTCTGTAACCACCGGAATTATATCTCCAATCATATCCGATAATAGTTCAAACTGTTCTGCAGTTTCTTTTTCATTGATTTTATGTTCAGGAATGCTCATGGGACTTAGGTCTGCAATATTCTCAAGTGCTGCATGAATTTTTTTGCACCCTTTTGCCATATCAGATTCATCTACATTTGGGTTTACTCCCCAAGGACCATATCCGGGCAACTCAAGTACTGCAGGTATTTTCACATAATTCTCAATGACAAAATCGTCTCCAATCTCATATTGATATATCATCTTACGAAGATATAGTTCCACCTGCATAAGCAATTCATTTTCACAAACACACAGTGGCTCAATAATCTCTTTGCTCCAATGCCCGTCCCTAATATATATAGGTGTCCTGACTTTTTTAAATGCATTATGCGCTGCCCAAAGCGCTCGCCTGTCATCCATAATATCCATAGATGATATCAAAGCTACCTGTTTGGCCAATTCCCTTAAAATTACTACATCATTATTCATCAAAATGTCCCAACCTTCTGCCTTCTCTTATTCTGGTTATTTCATAATTCCCCAGAGATGTAAATCCTCCAACAGTCATTTTCTTGCCATCTTTTTGCAGGTGACTCCTGAATATTGTATCAAGTTCTTTATTCTTTGCCTTATTCATATCAATAAAATCAACAACAATTATCCCACCGATATTCCTTAATCGGATTTGCACAGCAATTTCTGCTACTGCTTCAATATTGGTTTTATAAGCCGTGTCAGAAAAATTCCCCGACCCGGTATTCTTTGAAGTATTGACATCAATGACACACATAGCTTCTGTATAGTCAAACACCAGTGTGCCGCCATTTTTCAACCAGACTTTTCTTCCTAATGCTTGTTTAATTTTATTCGATATTCCAAAAAAATCATACATGTCATAATCTTTATTATAGTACTTAACAGGGGCAGCTCTTCCCGGCACGGAAAATTGCTTAAAATACCTATTAAACATATCCATATCGTTAAAATATACTATATCCTCATCTCCATTGAAGTTTCTCATTACGTCATCTATTATTCCTTCGGGCTTAAAAATGGTTTTACCTGGACTTCCTGTATTTGCCATTATTCTTTTATATAAATTTTCTGTATCTGAAATGTCTTCGATTATTATTTCATCGGATTGGCCATTTGCATTAGTTCTAAGTATTAATCCTAAACCCTGCGGACAATTATCAACTGCTATATCCATTAATCTTTCATGTTCACTTTTTTCTTTAATCTTAGCTGATATCCGTAATTTTGTTGAATTTGAAGTGACAACACAATATTTACCGGATACTGATACAACAGAGCTAAGGGTCATTCCCTTATCCATATAAGTCGGCTTAACAACCTGAAGTATCAGTTGTGTTCCTGCCTTTAAACTTTTATCTGTAAACTTTCCTGGCAGAAAGCCCTTTAAATCTGTTCCAACATCAATAAAATATGCATCAAGTGACGGCTGGTACTCCTTTACTAATCCTATTAAAATCGTTCCTCGTACTGATTCATCTGCTTTTTGATTTAAATATTCAACTAAAATATCATCTTCAAGAATAGCAACTGATTGATCTCCTTTATTATATTTTACAAGGATTTTCTTTTTCACTTACTCTCCAAAGCAATCACATCAAGTGGCGAAATCATTTTCCCCTCACGTTCAACATATTGCTCTTTTCTATTGTAACCTATACCTTCAACTGACTTATCAATATTTTTCCTGATAGCTTCAACTAAAAGTCTCGGGTTTAAGTTGTTCTGATTTCCTGCTTTAGAAAGTATTTTCAATCTATCATCTTCAGCTTCAACTTTTACGATTAGTGGTCTTATATCTATTGTTTTAGTTTTACCTTTTCTGCTTTTTTCCGCCAAAAGATTCTCTGCAGTCATTACCTTATCTACTATACTTTCATGAGACATTTTTGAAAACAAAATAAAATCATAATCAGCGTATTTTATATCTGCCATTATATTTGTCTTTATTGTCCTTATTCCCGTATCAATAACAGAAAGTCCTTCCGGTAGTGTATCATTTAATTTGTTTTTAACATCATCTGGCTCATAATCATTAGAAAATGTAAAATCTGCATACTCAGCCTCACTGGTAAATCCAAGTGAAAGCGGCGCACCAAAAACCATCTGCATCTGAGGATTAAAACCATGAGAATACTCAGCCTCTAGACCAGAGCGTCGTATCGCTCTTTGAAATGTCTTCATCATATCCAGGTGAGATATGAATCTAACTGTAGAATCTTTGTTAAATTTTATTCTAATTATTCTCAAAACAAACCCCCGCTCCAAAACAAGCTGCTCCGCATGCCATGCAATCTTCTCTGCAGTTTTTTGTTGTTATACCACTGTAAGCTTTTTGTTTTTCATCTAATAAGAATTTCTTATTCACACCGATATCAATAAAATCCCACGGGAGAATTTCACTTGTAGGACGGGTTCTGCTAGCATATTCATCAGCATCAATTCCGCATTCCTCAATCGCCTGAATCCATTTATTATAATCAAAATATTCAGCCCATCCGTCAAATCTGGCACCTTTTTCCCATGCTTTTACTATTACACGTCCAATTCTTCTATCCCCGCGTGAAATAATTCCTTCCATACGTGAAAGTTTATAATCATGCCAGTTATATTTTATCTTTGATTTTTTTAGCAAATCATAAAGATATCTCTGACGCTCAAGCATCTGATCAACTGTTATCTGTGGTTCCCATTGGAATGGTGTGAATGGTTTTGGTACAAAAAATGCTGTGCTAACAGTAAGCGTCAGAGCTTTTCTCTGGGGATTACCATGTTCCCTATACAGTTGTTTAATTTTCCATGCTAAATCTGCTATTCCTTTAACATCTTCCATTGTTTCAGTTGGAAGTCCAAGCATAAAATACAATTTCAACGATGTCCATCCACCCTTGAAAGCAATAGCTGCCGTTTTCAGCATATCTTCTTCAGTTATATTTTTATTAATAACATCTCGAAGGCGTTGAGATCCTGCTTCCGGGGCAAAAGTGAGTCCGCTCTTACGTACCTTCTGAACTTTTTCCATAAGTTCCATAGAAAAATTATCCGCTCTAAGAGATGGCAGTGAAAGGCTTGTACTATGTGATTCCGTTATATCAAGTAACTTGTCTGTCAGTTCTCCCAATGCATAATAGTCACTGGTGCTAAGTGATGCAAGACTTATTTCATCATAACCTGTAGCTTCTAGTTTTGTTTTAGCTTCATTGACTAAAACATCAGGTGACTTTTCACGTACCGGCCTATATATGAATCCGGCCTGACAAAACCTACAACCTCTTATACATCCTCTGAAAATTTCCATCATAGTTCTATCATGAACAATATTAATAAACGGTACAATTGGCTTTTTGGGATATGGAGCTTCGTCAAGGTTTGTTATAAGCACCTTTTTAACAACTGTATCTATATCTTTTATTCGTAAACCGGTTGAATCAAAACAATCATCCAGCAAAGATGGAACATAAATCCCTTCTGTTTTTGACAACATTAAAAGACATTCTGCTTTAGAAAGACCTTCTTCTTTAACGGTTTTGACTATATCAAGTATTGTATTGATTTTCTCTTCGCCTTCTCCTATAAGAAAGAAATCAACAACTTCAGCAAGTGGTTCAGGATTAAACGCACATGGCCCACCTGCACAGACAAGCGGAAAATCTTCTCCCCTGTCCTGCCCCATGAGCGGAACCCCTGCCAGATTCAACATATTAATAATATTTGTATAGCTCATTTCATATTGAAGTGTAAAACCCAATATATCAAAATCTGCTGCATTTGTTTTTGTCTCAAGAGAAAATAGAGGAATATCATTTTCCCTCATGGCCTTTTCCATGTCTGTCCATGGTGAAAAAATGCGCTCACAAAGAGCATCGTCACGATTATTAATAATACTATATAGAATTTGCCCTCCAAGGTGAGACATAGCAACTTCATAAACATCCGGAAAACAAAATGCAAATTTGACTGTTTCCGGGTTATGTTCTTTTATAACGCTGTTTACTTCTCCCCCTGTATATCGAGCAGGTTTCTCAACATTCATTAATATTTCATCTGATATTTTTATTGACATATTCATCTCCCGTATACCGAAGCATACTCTGCAGCAAGTCTTATGGCCTCATACATGCTTACCCCACTGGCTATACCTTTACCGGCAATATCAAAAGCAGTTCCATGGTCAACAGAAGTTCTCAAAAAAGGCATCCCTATAGTAAGAGATATTGTTCTTTCGAAATCTACTGTTTTTGTAGCTATATGCCCCTGGTCATGATACATAGATAAAACTCCGTCATATCGCCCCTTTAAAGCCATTGCAAAAACAGAATCACCGGGAATTGGCCCGATAACATTCAGTCCTTCGATAGCACACTCTTCAACAGCCGGTGAAATTTCTCTGACTTCTTCATCACCAAACATGCCGTGTTCTCCATTATGAGGATTAAGTCCGGCGGTTGCCAATAATGGTTCATTTATTCCAAGTCGCTTCAAAGCTTCTAAACTTCTTTTTATGTATTCCTTGACTTTTTCTTTTTTCACAGCATCACAGGCATCACGTAATGACAGATGGCGAGAAAGAAAAAACACTCTCATATTACGCACCTGAAACATAGTAAGAGGGTCCTCTGTACCAGACAAGTGAGCCAGCATTTCCGTATGACCGATAAAATTAATTTTACCGGCCTTGATTGACTCTTTATTGATAGGAGCTGTAGCTATTGCATCAATTTCGCCTGACATCCCAAGTTCAGCAGCTTTTACAACATAATCATAAGCAGCCTTACCGGCACTACCATTAATCTTCCCCCATTCGAGGTAATCTGCGTTGATATTATTCAAGTCAATAACATCAATTGTTCCAAAAGTGTATTTTGCATCTGAAACTTTATTTACTTTATTTAGTTTCAATCCGGTTTTTATAACTTGCTCTATTTTATTTAACACATTTACACTGCCGATAACTACCGGTGTACAAATATTATATATTTTGTCTTCAGCCATGGCTTTAAGTATAATTTCCGGTCCAATTCCCGCCGGGTCGCCCATTGGTATTCCAATAACAGGTTTTCTCATTAATAACTTCCTTTATGTTAGTACTGATATATTAACACCTGGTTTCTGTTCATGCAATTACCAGTAGGTTCCATCAGTAAATAACCGAACATACATAATGACTCAATCTGATAATTAAATATTAAAATCGCCAATCGGATGAAACCGGATTGGCGATTAATTTCTAATATAGACAGGTGATAATGATAATTATTTCGCTGCGGTGTGCTGGAAGAAATGCCAGCCACCAAGCTCAGTTGGATTTCCTATATCATCTTTAAGCAATTCTTTGTAATTAAGTGCAACTTTTTTGAAAGCTGCAGCATATTCTTCAATATGTTCTGGCTTAAAAAGTTTAAACCATGGAATGCTGTATGACAATGCCCCGATTTCTTCACTTTGCGCAAGGTTTTTATCCATTTCACGCACATCTCTTGAACTATTTGCTATACGTGTTGGTTTTCCATGTCCATAAACATCCACGGTCTGGAATAGTGAATGAGTATGAAGTGCAAGGTTACATCCGGGAGAAGTTTCAACTCCTTCAGCTCTTACAGCTTCGCAGAAGCGTGTTACAGAAAGTCCTTCAAGTTCATCAGGTCTGTATAAACCCTTTGGTGCATACCAACCACCCATTGTACTGCCGGTGCTTTCATCTACTCTATGAGCTTTAATTCCGGGAACACCTTCAAGAAGGTCCCAAAAATAATTCATACCTTTGCGTATTTCGATTATTCTGTCATTATAGTATTTAAGCTGAACACGCCCAACTGCTGATGACATTTGATGCATTCTGTATTTATATCCACCCATCGGAAGTCCTTCGTGAGGTTTTAAATCTTCAGTTTCAAACTCGTTGGCATGATATCTGCTGTAATGTCCAAAAGCTATTGCTCGTTCATAAATTTCTTTATCATTAGTAGCCAGTATACCGGCTTCGCCAATTGCAAAGGATTTGCCACTCATAAGACTCATAGCTGCTACATCTCCGAATGTACCAAGCATTTTCCCTTTGTACATACCTCCCTGTGCATGGGAGACATCTTCTAATACTTTTATATTATGTTTTTTCGCAATTTTCATAATAGAATCCATGTCACATGGATGACCTGTATAATGAACTACTACGATTGCTTTAGTACGTGGTCCGATTCTGTGCTCGATGTCCGTTGGATCTATACAAAGAGTATCTTTATCAACATTTGCAAAAGCAACAGTTGCTCCAAGCGAATATGCCTGAAGTCCTGATGCCCAATACGTAACAGTGGGACATATTATTTCATCACCAACGCCAACTTTGCAACCAAACATAGCGCTTTGTATAGCTGCTGTACCTGTTGAGAAACCAAGAGCCAGGTCTAATCCCTGCCATTGTGCGAATTCTTTTTCAAATTCTTTTGTGACATCAGTTCCGGACATTGCCCCTCTTCTTAGAACATCAAGAACGGCCTCTTCATCTTCTCTGGTTATTATTGGCCAGGTAAACATATCACCCGGATCTTTAGTAACAGCCTTTGGGCCACCGAAAATTGCAAGTTCAGACATATTGAATCTCCTTCAAATTTATAGAATAATTATATTATAGAAATTTTATATTGCTTAGCTAAAATAAAGATATTATTAACCTTTTTAATGAATCGAAAATTGAATGATAATTCTACATCTTGATAATCATCCTGTAAATAATCCCAAAACCAGTTATCCCAAGTCCAATTATACCGAATAATGGTAATGAAGCTGAATTGAAAATAACTTCATATAGAATCATTACAGATGGAATAATGAAAACCATTGCTGCCCAATACGATATGCTTGAATGCCTGAAAGTTCCTGCCCAAAGATATATAGATGTTGCAACTAGTGCGGCAAAAATTAATAAGGTTCCTACACTGCTGTAAGCAGGTAATATAATTGAAGATTGAACGAACATGAGTATTGTTGCAACGATAACTCCTACAAGCACATATATATATACATTTACAAAAATACCTGTTTTAGTTTTTAGTGCAAGAAGGCTGAACCCG
>Ga0255407_1020_pt1 | contig 12733 bp, 11 predicted proteins | sample ANMaggSSYBR01I13_FD_182129 | JGI IMG/M metagenome (GOLD analysis project Ga0255407, IMG submission 182129) | Sediment cell enrichment communities from methane seep in Santa Monica Basin, California, United Staets - ANME aggregate JGI... | ecosystem: Environmental > Aquatic > Marine > Cold seeps >... | reverse complement strand
TTTGGAGGCTTCCAAAATAACCTCACCCTCATCTCTTCCAGCTTCGACACCTTCAAGGTGCAACTTGTCTATCAGATTTTGTACATTTTGGGCAATGGGTGATTTCTCAGTCATCATCAATCCTTACTTTATGGACCCTGCCAGGATCAGTGCAAATACAAAAGCAAAGACGGCAAACCCTTCTACGATGGCAGCAGGTGCGATAGAGATACCAAATACTTCAGGTTTGTTTTTGGATACCTGGATCGCAGAGGCACAGGCTTTACCCTGGTAGATACCGCTCATTAAGAGCGCAATACCTACTAAAACGCCTATGGCAAAGAGTCCGGGTGAATTTTCCAGTGTTACCTCTCTGTTGAGGGTAAGCATCACAACGATCCCGTAAATGGTCTGTGATGAAGGCATCGCTGAAATACCGATGTATCGTCCATAACCGCTGTCTACATCCAATAGTGCACCTATCGCTGCCTGTCCTGCTTTAGAACAACCCAAAATACTTCCTATCGCTCCCAAAGCTACCGGTGAATAGATACCCATCCATCCCAGTGTTAAGATTATTTGTTCCATTTTTTACTCCTTCTTTTTAAATGTGTCAAAAGCATATCCTTCTTTTTTACTGTCATATTTTAAAAACTCTATCAGATTAAGCCTGAGTCCATGCACAACACCGCTGACGATCCCCAGTGTAAAATTAAGTAAGTGTCCTATGATCAGGATAATAAGTGCAAAAAGTACACCGATACCGGGGAACGTGTCACTTACCTGCATCGCCAACTGATTAAAGGCCATACCCATCGAAGCGGTGGCAAGACCCAGTGCAAAAAGTCTAAGATAACTCAGGATATCGCCAAAGAGAGTCGTGACCTGCATCAGTGCGGCAGTACCGCTAAAGATCCGTTTTGTCCAAGGCTTATCAATGGCAGAAAAGAGTAGAACTAAAATCATACCAGAGAGCATAAAAGTAGTAGAAAGGGTTTGCATATCTACTTGAATATAGAAGAGTAGACCACCTATGATCGATATGATCCAGCCCATGGGAGCAAGTACTCCTAATCTGTTTTTTTCTCTTGAAAGGTCAATGGCTTTGAGGATATTGGCGATGATGATATGTAAAGCGCCGATGAAAACCGAGATTTTCATCATCGTATCATAATCATTGATATCAAAAAACTGCAGGGCAGAGAGCCAGGAGTTTTCCGGTGGAGGTGTACCAAAATAACTTCCTACCATCATTCCCCAGAGTGTTGTTGCAAGACTAAGAAAAAGGAGTAGTGGGGCAAAGCGTTTTCCTGTCTCGCTTTGTTGCATTTTCTTATAAAAAATAAGTGTTGCTATGCCAAGCAGAATACCATAGCCTGCATCTCCCAAGATCATTCCGAAAAAGAGGATAAATGAGAAGAAGATGATCGTAGAGGTATCATGCTCAAAATAGTTTGGCACTGTATAAAATGTCAGCAGGTTCTCTCCCGCAGAAAACAGATTTTTGTTTTTCAAAAGTGTCGGTGGGGTTTCACTTGTTTGTGGTTCTTCAACTAAAAAGGCTGCATGGTTTTTGTAGGCGAAAGTTTGCAGCTCTTCCAGATCATTTGCCGGTATCCATCCCTGGATGACCATAACAGTATCATCCTCATAAGTCTCATTGTGTACTTGTTCATAGTGTTCCAGGTTTTCCAGGCGGTGCATCTCTTTAATATAAAGATTCAACCATCGGGTGAGTGCAACTCTTTTTACTTGTATCTCTTCTATCTCATTTTCTATATCTTCTAACTGATCTTGCAGCAAAAAGAGTGACTTCTCACCTACATGGGTTCTTTTGAAGGGGAGTTGCGGCTTTTGTTCAGCGATCACTACAATATAGTAAAAACGATGATCTTTCCCACAATTTTGCCATATCAGATCACACTCTTCCAGGATTGAGAGCTTTCGGTGGGGAACTTGATAAAACCAAAGTTTATACGGATCACTTGATTCTCGTGTGTTGTAGCTGAAATCTCCCCAAGGTTTGATATCTTTGATCCTTTTTTTAAGTGCTTCTCTCTCTTCTATCCGTTTTTGAAGGGAGTTTTTGAGTTTGAGTGTTTCTGTTTTGACACTGTGTGCATCAAAGATTTTTTTAGCATGCACCTGTCCTCTTCTGAGTGGCGCCGAGAGTAGAAACTGCAGTGCTTCCTTTGCTTTGCGTTCACTTTCCGGGACTTTGATCTGCTCTGTTTTGTTTGTCAGAGAAATCACATGCATCACACCCAGATCTTGCAAGCTGTTTAAAAATGTTTTCAAGTTCTTAGAGAGTGCATAGAGGGTGATCTTTTTGAGTTTTACGATAGACATCAGTATGCTCCCTCTTGTTTGGATTTGGCAATTTTAGAGCGAACTACGCTGGTACGTTGCATATCATCCATGGCAATTTGTATTTTTTTGATATTTCTTTGCGCCTCCGGGATCAATACTTTCTCAAAGAGATTGACCCTTTGGGTGGTTTTTTTCAGTGCACTGTCGAGCAGCAGGATCCTTTGTTGAAGAATGGAACGTTCAAAACTGAGTCTGATCCCCTTTTGGTATCTTTGGATGAACATTTCACTCCATGCGGGTTTGCCCAACATTGGGTAGGGTATTTTTTCAAACAACAGTTCATCCAGCAGAGGAAGTTTCACGCCTACGACATTTTCAGAGGTGATCTTGACTTCTTTGATCTTGATCAGATCGCTATGGTCTATTTTTGTATTGGCAAGCATAGGGATCTCTTTGCCTGTCTGGATGATAAATGTTTGATAAGAGGACTCTTTTTGGTTTAAGGTTTTTCTGTTTTTTGTGAGTGTTGCGATCAGTTGGCTTCGTTTGAGATCAAGTGAAGGGAGTACTTTTCTGTAGAGTGAGAGTTGTGTACGCTGCTTTTGCAGAAAGCTTTTATTGAGCTGTATCTTCATCATTCGTCTCACATGATTTTTCTATCTCTTGGTTTTTTTTTGGGAAAATACTTGTCGACCCATTTTTGTTTTATCAGCAGTTCATTTTCTTCAAAACACTCTGCCAGTGTTTGCCAGCAGAGATCAAGTGCTTCATTAAGAGGCAGAGAAACTTCAATGTCCATAAAACGTTTCTCAAAAAGTCTACCAAATTTCAGTAATTTTTGATCAAATTCACTCAAGTCAAATGCCATAGATTGTTTTTGTTTTGCTTCAACATAGCTGGAATAAAATCGGATCATACCGTTCATAATATGGGGGTGATCCTCTCTCGTCTCTTTTCCAATGACATTTTGTTTTAGCCTTGAGAGTGATCCAAACGGATCGATGGATCCGCCATGTAGATAATATTGTCCTTCTGTGATATATCCGGTATTGTCCGGGACAGGATGTGTGACATCATCACCAGGCATGGTGGTGACACTCAAGATAGTGACAGAACCGGCACCTTTATAGTCACAGGCCTTTTCATAACGTCTGGCTAACTGTGTATAGAGATCACCAAGATAGCCTCTTACGGCCGGGATCCTCTCCTGTGCAATACCGACTTCTTTCATGGCATCGGCATAAGCGGTCATGTCTGTAAGCAGTACCAGTACCCTTTTCCCTTCTTCAACGGCAAACTTTTCAGCAACAGAGAGAGCAAGGTCCGGGATCATCAGTCGTTCAACGGTAGGATCTGAAGCACGATTAACGAACATAATGGTTTTATGCGAAACATTATGTTCTTCAAAGGCTGTTTTGAAAAAATGGTAATCATCAAAGATCAAGCCCATCCCACCAAAAACCACGATATCTGCATCTGCCTGAAATCCGATCCTTGCCAAAAGGGCATTGTAAGGTTCTCCTGAAACTGAAAAGATAGGAATTTTTTGACTCTCTACAAGGGTATTGAAGAGATCGATCATGGGAATCTTTGTTTCGATCATCTGTTTAGGTTGAACCCGCAGCATTGGATTGACCGTAGCACGACTGAGTTCTATGTGTGGTTGTGTATCGAGTGCGGGACCGGAATCGATCGATTCTCCAATACCATTGAAGATCCTGCCTAAAATATTTTTACAGAAAACAACTTGCATTGGCTGGTGTAAAAAGTGGATCCGATCGTTGGTTGAGACCCCTTTGCTGCCAGAGAAGGATTACCTCTTCCTCTTGGCGGGATGGCTATCAGAAGATCTTTACCATTAAACCGTGCCATCGATATAGAAAACATCCTCATTGATGGTGTCAAAGTAGCCAATGATAAAAAAGAAGAACTCTGTGCCAAACTTGAAGCGGACAACCTTGTACGTATCTCAGATGAAATGCTCAAAAAATATCTTGATATGTACGCTTCAGACGAATCTGTAGAACTCTCAGAACTACAGCTTAAAGCACTCGATAAATTGTATGAGATAGGGTTTGAATATGGATTATGGGATACCCCCATAAAGACTGAGGATTATCTGATACCTAAAGAGTATGAAGCTTTACGGAACGCATAAATGTTTCTTAAAACCATAGACTTCTCCAAATACTCAAGCATCAAAGTAGGACAGCCTACCGAAGTCCTTATGATAGAAAAAGGTGATACCATACCTGCGGACAGATATCTCATTGGAGGGGCAAACAATCTTTTAATCTCACCAACTCCCCCACCCCTGATGATGTTAAGTAAAGATTTTGCAACCATAGAACAAAATGATGACATGCTTATCATCGGTGCAGCAATGCCTACCGGTCGCATCGTATCTTATGCCAAAAAACATGATATTGCAGGTTTTGAATTTTGCTCTAAGCTTCCAGGCACACTGGGTGGAATGTTAGCGATGAACGCAGGTGTAAAAGAATACGAGATATTTAATATCTTGCATTCCATTAAAATAAAGGGAAAATGGATCTTAGCTGAGGAGATAGAGCATGGCTACCGTTTTGCAAAGCTAGGCGGTATTGCCACGCATGCACAATTCAAGATCAAAAAAGGATTTGATCAAACTTTACTTGATGCACTGCTTAATCTACGCTCCAACCAACCACATAACCCAAGTGCAGGTTCTGCCTTTAAAAATCCAGAAGGGGATTATGCCGGTAGGCTCATAGAAGCGGTAGGATTAAAAGGTGAGAGAAAAGGTGATATGCAATGGAGCGATATGCATGCGAACTTCTTGGTAAATCTAGGAAAAGGAAGATTTAAAGATGCTAAATACCTCATTGATCTAGCCAAAGAGAGAATTTTAAGAGAGTTTAATATAGAGTTAAAAGAGGAGATCAAACTCCTCTAATATCTGCATTGACAGAAAATTATTTTATGATCTGAGGACCTGTTTCCGTATCATCTTCATCAAGACAACGTACACATCTAATATAATTAGATCTACCTGTTTTATGTTCATACCGATATGCATCTGCTGGGTAAATTACATAATATTTTCCTTTTGATGCCGGAGTAGATGTCCAAAAGTCTCGACCTCTAAAGTAAGTAAACACTTGTCCTTGTATTCTATGCGCATGCATCAACTCATCAGAAGTAGGCAATCTCCAATCTGCATATCCTGAATAGTCTAATCTACGACAATAGTTTTCTGCATGTTTCCATTTACCGGCTTTTCCTACAGAGCGTTCATGTTTGTATGCCCCATCTTCTGCATCTACATATGCTTGATCTTGCCACATAAGCTTTACATCTTCTTCAATATATATCTTATTTGTTTTACAAGCTTTTGCCGGTATATCTGCTACTGGCGATAAGTTTGATTTAACATTTCCGCCTGCCATAAGTAGTGTTGCTGACATTAATATCCATGCTGTTAGTGCTAATTTTTTCATCTTTTCTCCTTCAAAGTCCAATATTATTCAATATGATAATATAACCTTCATCAAATTTAGCTAAAAGTTAACAGATTATCCCGAATTATGCAATAGGATTGTGAAAATAGCGTTTAGTGCTTACATTTAGGGTGTTTGCAAGAAATTGGAGTTTAACCCAAAGGTTAAGCGATGATTTCTTGTGAATGCCCTAGATGCAATGACTAATGTTAGTTTTATGATTCCTATTGCATATTTTGGGATTATGCATGAATCTCTATTTTTACACCCTTTTCAACTGCTTTCCAGAGTTTATCCATTGCCAGGTTAGGTATCGCCATACACCCTTCTGTCCAGTCTCTCGAAAGTGTATAATTATCTCCACGACCATCTGCATTCCACTTAGGTTGCCCATGAATGGTGATATAGCCTCCTGGATTCACACCTCTTTTACGTGCTGCTGCCTTATCTGCTTCACTGGGATAAGAAATCATCAATGATTTATAGAGTCTTGAATCACATTTCTTTCTTACGATACTATAGCTTCCTTCAGGGGTTCTGTAATCACCTGCTTTTACTTTGTTCCCACCATTAGCTCCACCATTAGCCCCTAAAGAGATACGAAACTCCTCTACTACTTTACCATTCTTATAAGCATACATTTTTCTTTTTGCTTTATACACTACAATTTTATCTATCTTGTTACTGTGGTTGATCTCTGAACCAGTAGACAATGCTTGTAGGCATTCTTTGGTTGCATAAGGTGTTTTATCTACTTTACCATAAGCTGTAGGCTCGTTACATCCACTTATCAAAAGTGCCAATACTCCACCCAATAATCCTAATTTTAATTTCATTATTTCTCCTATTGTTAAGATTTTCAACCCCAATCTTCATTTTGGTGTTTTGATTTGTGTTTATCTTTTTTGTAAGATGTACCATTTTTCAGCTTCTGCAGACGATTTAAGTTACTCATCTCTGCTTCTCTTATATCATTAAAAGATTTATCACAAAAAAGCTCTACTGAACATGTTTGCTGATAGAGTCTTTCTATATACATTTTAAGCTGCTGATGATACTCTGAATCAAGATGCACTTCTGCTTTTTCATCAAACTTCTTTTTAAGTTGCTCAAATTTTACCATAAAACTTTGAGAGCATACATCATCATCTCGAAACATACGAAAAAGATTTTTACTTATTTTCTCTAGCTCTGTAATATATTTCTGACGATTAAATTTATCGATCTGCTTTTGCGTATATCTGATAATTATCCCTTTATCGTATAGTAATGGGTACGCCCTCACGTACTGCATACCATAGCTCTTTCATCGCAGAATTTGTCACAGCGACACAACCTTGCGTCCAATTTTGCGAAAGAGTATAACTATCCCCCTTGCCATCTGCATTCCATTTAGGTTGTGCATGGATAGTGATGTCACCACCTGGATTTACACCTCTGGCTTTCGCCTTTTCTTCATCTGTTGGTCTTGGGTAAGAGATACACAATGAACGATAATACTTTGGAGAACAAAGTTTTCTATGTATGAAGAATTCACCTTCCGGTGTTCTGTTGTCTCCTTTTTGTTGCTTGTGACCTACAGGATTTTTTCCTAAGGAGATAGGGATAACGTTCTGTACCTTGTCATCTTTATACAAGTACATCTTACGATCCTTCTTTACAACAAGGATACGCTCTATTCCCCCATCCTCAGCATAATCTTCAGCATCAAGCAACTCTTCTTTGCACTCTTCAAGATTATATCGGTCTTTTGGAGTATCGGGACCAAACCCACACCCGGTCAATAACAGTGAAAACAGGAGTAGCATATATCTCATTTAGTCTTGATTCCTTACAAATAATTATGTAAGTATTTTAGCACAAAAAAGCAATGATAAATAATAAGTTTTAGAAAAATGAATGAAGGAGAATAGAAAAAGAAGGATAAACACCCTTCAAAAGAAGAGGTTTATCGAAAAGTGCTCTTAGTTAGCAGCTTTTGCAGCAGCAAGAACTGCATCATAGTCTGGCTCAGAAGTGATTTCTGGAACAACTTGCTTATAAGCAACTTTACCGTCTGTACCGATAACAAAGATTACTCTAGCCAATACACCAGCCAAAGGACCATCTGCAAGAAGTACTCCGTAAGCATTACCGAAATCTTTGTTTCTGAAGTCAGAACATACAGCGATGTTATCAATACCAGCTGTTGAACAGAAGTTTGCTGCTGAGAATGGAAGGTCCATAGATACAGTTTTAACATTAACATTGTCAAGTGAAGCCACTTCTGTGTTAAATCTTCTTGTCTCTGCATCACATACACCTGTGTCTAGTGAAGGAACAACAATTACAAGTTGAACTTCTGATTGAGCTCCACCCACTGTTTCATTTTGGAGCATTGGGTTACAGTTTACTACTGTTACTTCCGGAGCTGCATCTCCAACATTGATCTCTGTTCCTGCTAGATTACATACTGTGTCGTTTTTAAATGTTACTGTTGTCATTTAATTTCCTTTAAAATTGATTTAGATCAAGAATTATGACTTAAATCAGATAAAATCACTCTTAATTAAACAAATTTTTGGTAATTTCTTTATTTTGTCACAAATTGTGCCAATATATTGGTCTATGATTTCATTTGCTTCACAAGGTGCTATTATCCTTATAACAGCTTATATTATTTTTATTGTACAATAACCCCAAGGAGTAAAGGATGATTTCCAACTTGGTTCGCTATACCAATATCACAGATATCATTGGTGATATGCTCAAAGTCAAAGCCAAAGGTATCGGCCTTGAAGAGCTTGCCATTGTGCACCATCAAAGTGGTAGTAGATCACTGGCAAAAGTGGCACAACTCGAAGAGGAGTATGTGATATTGCAGATCTTCTCTGGCAGCAAAGGGGTCTCAACCAACGATCGGATCCACTTTTTACACCAGCCAATGCAAGTTGTTTTCTGTAAAAATATTTTAGGCAGGATCTTCAATGGTATTGGAGAATCGATCGATTCCGGTCCCGCACTCGATACACAACCACACATAGAACTCAGTCGTGCTACGGTCAATCCAATGCTGCGGGTTCAACCTAAACAGATGATCGAAACAAAGATTCCCATGATCGATCTCTTCAATACCCTTGTAGAGAGTCAAAAAATTCCTATCTTTTCAGTTTCAGGAGAACCTTACAATGCCCTTTTGGCAAGGATCGGATTTCAGGCAGATGCAGATATCGTGGTTTTTGGTGGGATGGGCTTGATCTTTGATGATTACCATTTTTTCAAAACAGCCTTTGAAGAACATAATGTTTCGCATAAAACCATTATGTTCGTTAATCGTGCTTCAGATCCTACCGTTGAACGACTGATGATCCCGGACCTTGCTCTCTCTGTTGCTGAAAAGTTTGCCGTTGAAGAAGGGAAAAGGGTACTGGTACTGCTTACAGACATGACCGCTTATGCCGATGCCATGAAAGAAGTCGGTATTGCACAGGAGAGGATCCCGGCCGTAAGAGGCTATCTTGGTGATCTCTATACACAGTTAGCCAGACGTTATGAAAAGGCCTGTGACTATAAAGGTGCCGGTTCTGTCACTATCTTGAGTGTCACCACCATGCCTGGTGATGATGTCACACATCCTGTCCCGGACAATACCGGATATATCACAGAAGGACAATATTATCTACATGGCGGATCCATCGATCCGTTTGGATCACTCTCAAGGCTAAAACAAAATGTCATTGGAAAAGAGACGAGAGAGGATCACCCCCATATTATGAACGGTATGATCCGATTTTATTCCAGCTATGTTGAAGCAAAACAAAAACAATCTATGGCATTTGACTTGAGTGAATTTGATCAAAAATTACTGAAATTTGGTAGACTTTTTGAGAAACGTTTTATGGACATTGAAGTTTCTCTGCCTCTTAATGAAGCACTTGATCTCTGCTGGCAAACACTGGCAGAGTGTTTTGAAGAAAATGAACTGCTGATAAAACAAAAATGGGTCGACAAGTATTTTCCCAAAAAAAAACCAAGAGATAGAAAAATCATGTGAGACGAATGATGAAGATACAGCTCAATAAAAGCTTTCTGCAAAAGCAGCGTACACAACTCTCACTCTACAGAAAAGTACTCCCTTCACTTGATCTCAAACGAAGCCAACTGATCGCAACACTCACAAAAAACAGAAAAACCTTAAACCAAAAAGAGTCCTCTTATCAAACATTTATCATCCAGACAGGCAAAGAGATCCCTATGCTTGCCAATACAAAAATAGACCATAGCGATCTGATCAAGATCAAAGAAGTCAAGATCACCTCTGAAAATGTCGTAGGCGTGAAACTTCCTCTGCTGGATGAACTGTTGTTTGAAAAAATACCCTACCCAATGTTGGGCAAACCCGCATGGAGTGAAATGTTCATCCAAAGATACCAAAAGGGGATCAGACTCAGTTTTGAACGTTCCATTCTTCAACAAAGGATCCTGCTGCTCGACAGTGCACTGAAAAAAACCACCCAAAGGGTCAATCTCTTTGAGAAAGTATTGATCCCGGAGGCGCAAAGAAATATCAAAAAAATACAAATTGCCATGGATGATATGCAACGTACCAGCGTAGTTCGCTCTAAAATTGCCAAATCCAAACAAGAGGGAGCATACTGATGTCTATCGTAAAACTCAAAAAGATCACCCTCTATGCACTCTCTAAGAACTTGAAAACATTTTTAAACAGCTTGCAAGATCTGGGTGTGATGCATGTGATTTCTCTGACAAACAAAACAGAGCAGATCAAAGTCCCGGAAAGTGAACGCAAAGCAAAGGAAGCACTGCAGTTTCTACTCTCGGCGCCACTCAGAAGAGGACAGGTGCATGCTAAAAAAATCTTTGATGCACACAGTGTCAAAACAGAAACACTCAAACTCAAAAACTCCCTTCAAAAACGGATAGAAGAGAGAGAAGCACTTAAAAAAAGGATCAAAGATATCAAACCTTGGGGAGATTTCAGCTACAACACACGAGAATCAAGTGATCCGTATAAACTTTGGTTTTATCAAGTTCCCCACCGAAAGCTCTCAATCCTGGAAGAGTGTGATCTGATATGGCAAAATTGTGGGAAAGATCATCGTTTTTACTATATTGTAGTGATCGCTGAACAAAAGCCGCAACTCCCCTTCAAAAGAACCCATGTAGGTGAGAAGTCACTCTTTTTGCTGCAAGATCAGTTAGAAGATATAGAAAATGAGATAGAAGAGATACAAGTAAAAAGAGTTGCACTCACCCGATGGTTGAATCTTTATATTAAAGAGATGCACCGCCTGGAAAACCTGGAACACTATGAACAAGTACACAATGAGACTTATGAGGATGATACTGTTATGGTCATCCAGGGATGGATACCGGCAAATGATCTGGAAGAGCTGCAAACTTTCGCCTACAAAAACCATGCAGCCTTTTTAGTTGAAGAACCACAAACAAGTGAAACCCCACCGACACTTTTGAAAAACAAAAATCTGTTTTCTGCGGGAGAGAACCTGCTGACATTTTATACAGTGCCAAACTATTTTGAGCATGATACCTCTACGATCATCTTCTTCTCATTTATCCTCTTTTTCGGAATGATCTTGGGAGATGCAGGCTATGGTATTCTGCTTGGCATAGCAACACTTATTTTTTATAAGAAAATGCAACAAAGCGAGACAGGAAAACGCTTTGCCCCACTACTCCTTTTTCTTAGTCTTGCAACAACACTCTGGGGAATGATGGTAGGAAGTTATTTTGGTACACCTCCACCGGAAAACTCCTGGCTCTCTGCCCTGCAGTTTTTTGATATCAATGATTATGATACGATGATGAAAATCTCGGTTTTCATCGGCGCTTTACATATCATCATCGCCAATATCCTCAAAGCCATTGACCTTTCAAGAGAAAAAAACAGATTAGGAGTACTTGCTCCCATGGGCTGGATCATATCGATCATAGGTGGTCTACTCTTCTATATTCAAGTAGATATGCAAACCCTTTCTACTACTTTTATGCTCTCTGGTATGATTTTAGTTCTACTCTTTTCTGCCATTGATAAGCCTTGGACAAAACGGATCTTTAGCGGTACTGCCGCACTGATGCAGGTCACGACTCTCTTTGGCGATATCCTGAGTTATCTTAGACTTTTTGCACTGGGTCTTGCCACCGCTTCGATGGGTATGGCCTTTAATCAGTTGGCGATGCAGGTAAGTGACACGTTCCCCGGTATCGGTGTACTTTTTGCACTTATTATCCTGATCATAGGACACTTACTTAATTTTACACTGGGGATCGTCAGCGGTGTTGTGCATGGACTCAGGCTTAATCTGATAGAGTTTTTAAAATATGACAGTAAAAAAGAAGGATATGCTTTTGACACATTTAAAAAGAAGGAGTAAAAAATGGAACAAATAATCTTAACACTGGGATGGATGGGTATCTATTCACCGGTAGCTTTGGGAGCGATAGGAAGTATTTTGGGTTGTTCTAAAGCAGGACAGGCAGCGATAGGTGCACTATTGGATGTAGACAGCGGTTATGGACGATACATCGGTATTTCAGCGATGCCTTCATCACAGACCATTTACGGGATCGTTGTGATGCTTACCCTCAACAGAGAGGTAACACTGGAAAATTCACCCGGACTCTTTGCCATAGGCGTTTTAGTAGGTATTGCGCTCTTAATGAGCGGTATCTACCAGGGTAAAGCCTGTGCCTCTGCGATCCAGGTATCCAAAAACAAACCTGAAGTATTTGGTATCTCTATCGCACCTGCTGCCATCGTAGAAGGGTTTGCCGTCTTTGCTTTTGTATTTGCACTGATCCTGGCAGGGTCCATAAAGTAAGGATTGATGATGACTGAGAAATCACCCATTGCCCAAAATGTACAAAATCTGATAGACAAGTTGCACCTTGAAGGTGTCGAAGCTGGAAGAGATGAGGGTGAGGTTATTTTGGAAGCCTCCAAA
>Ga0255407_1015_pt1 | contig 13693 bp, 10 predicted proteins | sample ANMaggSSYBR01I13_FD_182129 | JGI IMG/M metagenome (GOLD analysis project Ga0255407, IMG submission 182129) | Sediment cell enrichment communities from methane seep in Santa Monica Basin, California, United Staets - ANME aggregate JGI... | ecosystem: Environmental > Aquatic > Marine > Cold seeps >... | reverse complement strand
CGAGAATTGAAAGGAAATTTGAAGTACGGACAATCAGCATACACACTTACTTGGACAAACCCAAATAATATGCACTTGCCGTGTTTTTGGTTGCTTTCCGTTTTTATAACAGTTAGCCTCGCAGGTAATTACCATTTGAAATATGACCTAAAATAAGTGGAAAATTGCGAGTTACTTGCGAGGGTCAGCAAGTTCAATAGCTCACAAAATACTTTTATTGAAGTACATATACTTGTTTGCTAGGCATTAACAAGTGAAGGAAAATTAATGTTCAGACAGTTGTTTAGGAAACATGAATTTTTCATTGCAATCATCCTGATTGTGATTTCTCTCACTATTGGGTTGATTAACCCAAGATTCTTCTCGTTAGCTAATGTATTCTCACTGCTTCGCAGTGCCACAATAATGGGCATTTTCAGCATGGGAGTGTTGATTGTATTGATTTCTGGCGGCATTGATGTGTCGTTTACGGGTATTGCGATATTTTCTATGTATACTACCGTATCGATTCTTGTTGCCCGAGACTTTCAAGGTAGTATATTCCTGCCCTTCATAATCTCAGGTTTGCTGGGTTTGATACTCGGTTTAATAAACGGTGTCATTATTGGCGTGTTTAAATTGCCTACTTTAATTGTTACTCTGGGCACGTTGAGCCTATATCGTGGGGCGATGTTGTTTTTTGTCGGGTCAAATTACTATAACCAGGCAGAACTCCCTGTAGCAATTAAGGAATTTGCTCGCGCCAGCGTCTTTACTGTCGAGACATCTAGCGGCAAAACTTGACTCCACCCAACCTTTTTCATTCTGGCTTTTCTTGGGTTTATCGTATGGTATGTCTTGAAGTACACCATGCTGGGACGCAGCTTTTATGCGATGGGCGGTGATCGGGAGTCCGCTGAACGTGCGGGGTTCAACATTCTTCGTACCCAGCTTATCATTTATGGTTTCGCTGGCTTGCTCTCGGGCATTGGAGGAATGATTGTTGGTGCATTATTTCGCCAGGCTAACCCCTTCAGCATTGTTGGTACTGAATTGGACATTATCGCGGCAGCAGTTCTTGGGGGTGCGTCCATTGCTGGTGGGCGAGGTTCTGTGATCGGAACGCTGCTTGGTGTTGTTCTGATTACAATCGCAAAAAACAGTCTAGTGTTGTTGGGTATTCCATCTGAATGGCAGAGAGTCATTGTCGGTTTCTTTATCTTATTAGGTACGGCCATTCCAATGGTGCAATCCCTCGTTGTACAGCGCCGTCTGGCTATGCAACGAGATGAAATACCAGTAACAAGCTAGTAAATATTGCCTATTCAGAAAGAGAGAAAATGTCACATATAGAAAATACAGAAACACACAATCAGTCTCTGATAAGCCGCTTGCAATCTTTCATAAAGAATGGAAACGGTAATATTGTTCGTTTACTGACCGCAGTCATTGTGATCTTTACCTTGTTAAGTATGGCTCGACCAGAGACTTTCTTGACAATACGTAACATGCAGTCGATGGCATTTCAAGCATCTGAAATTGGTATTCTGACTATTGCAATAATGGTGACTATGCTATCCGGTGGAATTGATCTGGCTATTGTCTCCACAGCCAGTCTGTCAGGTATTATCGCTGGAATGATTCTTACGTCGATGGTTCCCCCGGAATCATCAGCGGGCACAGTTGCCCTGGGTTTGGTGCTTGCTATACTAGCTGCACTGATTATTGGTGTGGTCTGTGGAGCATTTAGTGGCTATCTAGTTGCTGTGTGGGAGATGCCAGCTATCCTGGCAACTTTAGGAACAAGTCTTCTTTACAAGGGTCTCGGAACTGCTATTACTGGTGGGGTTACGGTCTTCGGTATTACGGAATCACAATTTATTGGTAATGGTGAAGTGCTGGGTATTCCATTTCCCTTAATTTTACTGCTCATCGTTTCAATCATTACGGGCATCATTCTGAGTCGAACCCGTTTTGGTATAAATTTATACATGTTAGGGACAAACCCTACAGCGGCCCGCTTCTCTGGAATAGATAACCGGCGAGTACTCATCTATAGTTACATCATCAGTGGTGTATTATCAGCGATTGCCGGGATTATAATTCTGGGTCGAACAAATGCAATGAACGTTGATTTTGGAGCATCCTACGTGCTGCTAGCAATCTTGATAGCAGTACTGGGTGACGTTGACCCATATGGTGGATCAGGCAATGTCATCGGTGTGCTTCTCGCCCTGGTAGCTATGCAATTTCTTTCAACAGGGTTTAATATGTTGTTGTACAAGTCGAGTGGCGCGAACTTTTTCAAAGAGTTCGCCTGGGGAGCTCTCCTGATCATAGTACTGATCGTTAACCATTTTAGCGATAAACGACGTACCATGCGAATATCTTAGAAGGGAACCTGGTAAAAGATATACTTGTTGATTATATTCAGGAAGAAAGGAAGGTTTTAATATGGCAGACAAATACTTGCTTGGCGTGGATGTTGGAACTTATGAAACAAAAGGTGTTATCACGAATCTCAAAGGCGAGGTATTAAGTACGCAGGTTAGTCCTCATGAAATGCTGATTCCACAGCAGGGTTGGGCCGAACATGATCCTGAAGGTGTATGGTGGGGTGATTTTGTCTCTGTGACGAAACGCTTAATTGAATCTTCAGGAGTAAACCCAAAAGATATATTAGCTGTGGGCTGCAGTGCCATTGGCATTTGTGTGCTGCCTATTGATAAGGATGGCCTTCCTCTTAGAAAGGGTGGAATCCTCTATGGTGTGGACACCCGTGCCACAGAGGAGATAGCTTACCTTGAGAAGGAAATTGGCACTGAAAGAATATTTGATAAAGCGGGCATGACTCTTTCCTCTCAAGCCGCTGCCCCCAAGATAATGTGGCTCAAGAATAACGAACCAGAGGTTTATAAGAAGGCACATAAATTTGTAACTGCTACCACGTTTATTGTGGGTCGTTTGACAGGAAATTATGTCGTTGATCACCTCACTGGATCATTTGTTACTCCATTGTATGACTTTCAGGCGCGTAAATGGACAGACGAATTGACTTCAGAGATCGTGGAGCTTGACCGTCTACCAGAGCTGCGGTGGGCATCTGAAATTGCAGGTACAGTGACAGCAGAGGCAGCCCAACAGACGGGGCTGCTTGAAGGTACGCCGGTTACGGTAGGGACGGCAGATGCCGCGGCTGAGGCGGTCAGTGTTGGAGTGACTAATCCTGGCCAAATGATGTTGATGTATGGTTCAACCATTTTTATTATTGAGGTGTTAGACAAGCCTATTGCTGACGAGCGGATGTGGGCCAATCCTTATCTATTTGAGGGCACATCTGCCTTACTGGCAGGTATGGCTACTAGTGGATCACTCACGCGCTGGTTCCGCGATCAACTAGCCCCGGATTTGGTTACTGCTGAAGAAAATGGTGGTCTAAATGCCTATGGTGCGATTACGGAAGAGGCAAGTGCTATTCTCCCTGGCTCTGAGGGATTAATCTGTTTGCCGTACTTTAGCGGTGAGCGCACACCGATCAATGATCCCAAAGCACGTGGCGTTTACTTTGGCCTGACATTAGCTCACTCCCGTGCTCATATGTTTAAGGCGACTCTTGAAGGAATTGGCTATGGTGTGCGTCATCATTTGGATATCATGAGTGACATGGGAGCTTTTCCAGATGAGGTGATTGCTGTAGGCGGCGGTACAAAAAGTCCACTGTGGTTACAAGCTGTTAGCGATATTGGGCAGATCAGTCAAAAAGTTCCGGCTGTAACGTTGGGTGCATCTTACGGCGACGCGTTCCTGGCAGGTATGGGAGCGGGGGTATTCTCAGATCCAACTGATATTAACAAATGGCTAACGGATAGCCGGATGGTCAATCCTGATAAATCGGTTGCTGAAATATATAGTAAGTACATGGATCTTTACCTTGAATTATACAAAGAAACCAAAAACCTGATGCATAAGGTCCATGAACTGGCCTGAATTAATTGCTAGCCAGTGACGCTAGTTCATGAACCTCACCCCACGTGCGAAGATTACTATTTCCCCTCTCCATAGTGTGAGAGGGAAGTCAAAGGGTTGTTCGAACTGTCGGAAGGAGTGAGATTTGAAGGTGGCACAACCAGCACCACTAGTTATTATTTCTGTGTTCTGTTGAATATCGAGAAGGGCTCAACCCAGGGAGATAATCAAGTATGGAATGGATTAAGGATATTTTTTATACATATAAGCCCGTTATTGCTATGTGCCATTTGCGCGCTCTGCCTGGTGATCCGGGATATGATGCTCAAAAGGGAATGGAATGGGTCGTCAATCAAGCCCGGGCTGATCTCAAAGCATTGCAAGAAGGCGGAGTTGATGCAGTAATGTTTTCTAACGAGGCTAGCCTGCCTTATTTGACAAAGGTAGATCCTATCACAACTATATCCATGACGCGAGTTATTGCAGAGTTGTTTGATGAGATAAAAGTGCCCTATGGTGTGAATGTCCTCTGGGACCCGGAAGCATCCATCGACTTGGCAGTAGCAACCGGAGCTCAATTTGTTCGAGAAATCTTTACGGGTGTCTATGCCAGTGACTATGGAATGTGGAATACAAACACCGGGAGATTCATCCGCCACCAGCACGCGGTTCATGGTCAGAATGTCAAGCTTTTTTTCAACATTGTACCCGAATCGGCCGTCTATATGGCAGAACGCTCAGTGGTTGATGTTGCTCGTTCCACCGTATTTAATACCAATCCTGATGCCCTTTGTGTCTCGGGGTTAACTGCCGGGGTAGAAACTTCATCTGATACTTTGAAATTAGTGAAAGATGCTGTCCCCGATACACCTGTATTTGCGAATACAGGTGTGCGCCTTTCCAACATTGATCAACAACTCGCTATAGCTGACGGTGCCATCACGGGAACAACGTTCAAACGCGATGGTTATATCTGGAACGAAGTTGACGTAAACCGTGTTCGTGCTTTTATGGATAAAGTCAAGGAAGTGCGCGGATAATTTAGCATAGAGCTAATAATTTATTACTAACATATCAGTAACTTAAGAGGTCTCAATGAAGAAAATTATTAACCAGCCTGCTGAATTTGTACCTGAATTGCTTGAAGCTTTGTTTAAGGCACACCCTGATCAACTGTCATATCAAGATGATGTTCATTCCGTAGTACGCACCGATTCTCCCATCAAGGGCAAAGTCGGATTAGCAACGGGAGGTGGGTCGGGCCATTTACCCGTCTTCCTCGGCTATGTGGGTACAGGTATGCTCGATGGATGTGCTGTTGGCGATGTGTTCCAATCCCCCTCCGCCGAGCAGATACTTTCTATTACTAAGAGGATCGATAGTGGAAAAGGGGTTTTGTACATTTATGGGAATTATGGCGGCGACGTGATGAATTTTGACATGTCTGCCGAAATGGCTGAGATGGATGATATTCAAGTCCGTACAGTACTTGTCAAAGACGATGTGGCATCAGCGCCACCAGAAGAGGCAGCACGACGGCGAGGGGTAGCCGGCATGGTTTTTGCATTTAAAATCGCTGGAGCGAAAGCGGATCAAGGTGCTTCACTTGATGAGGTTGCTGCTGCTACAGAGAAAGCGCTGGCAAATATCCGGACGATGGGTGTGGCGCTGTCTTCTTGCACGGTTCCAGTCGTCGGCAAACCGACATTTTCCATCGGTGACAAAGAGATGGAAATTGGCATGGGCATTCATGGTGAACGGGGTATGAAACGCGAAAAATTGCAAACTGCCGACGAGATCACAGAGAGGATGACAGACGCCATTCTTGCTGATCTTCAACCCGGTGCCGGTGATCGACTGGCGGTAATGATCAATGGGTTGGGAGCTACGCCGCTTGAAGAACTCTATGTTATGTACGGCAAAGTGCATGAGATTCTTGCTGAAAAGGGAATCATTGTCTACCGACCATACATTGGCGAATTCGCTACATCTATGGAAATGGCAGGAGCATCCTTTACTTTCTTCAAACTGGACGATGAGTTGATTGAACTACTTGATGCGCCAGCGCACACACCGTTCTTCACACAGCTCTAGCGAGGTGTTGAGACAATGGATAACTCGATAATCTTCAAGGGTGCAGATGTTGCTGCGGCTCTAATCAGGGTGGGCGATGCCCTGATCAGTCAGCGCGAGCATTTGACCGATCTGGATCAAGCTATGGGTGATGGTGATCTGGGTATCACAACAAGCAAAACAGGTGAAGCTCTGAAAGCTTATGCTTCAGACACACTATCTGGTGATGATTTGGGGAAATATCTCTCAGCCGCCGGAATGAAAGTCAACAGTGCTGCGCCCTCAACTATGGGCACTTTACTGGCGACAGCACTGATGCGGGCGGGTAAAGAAGTGAAGGGGCGCTCGGAGCTTGATGGACCTGCTCTTGCCACCATGCTGCAGGCCGCTTATCAGGGCATGATGGAGCGCGGCAAGGCCAAACTTGGCGACAAAACGATCCTTGATGCTTTAAGGCCTGCGGCTGTGGCTTTTAATAATGCGTTGGACGAGGGTGATGATCTACCCACGGCGGGGGATAAGATGATATTTGCTGCTGAGGAAGGTTTGGCAGCGGTGACCCCCTTGCGGAGTCAGATTGGGCGGGCAAGCTGGGTGGGAGAACGTACTGAAGGGCTGGTAGATCCTGGTTGTGCCGCGCTTGTGATTATCTTGCAGGCTATCGTAAACGGCTAAGAACCTGCTTCGTAACGAGAGAAGCCAATTCAGAGGGCTGTCGTATAATACCGGAATCGTAAGCTGGAGCATTGTAAGAAGTTAGTTGATCATGGTGCTTCATGCCATCATTAGTAATAACCATTAGCACATCTATATGGAGCAATAGTCATGGATAAACGTTGGAAGCAATTAGGTGAAATTCTTATTAACTACTCAACAGATGTACAGCCTGGTGAGCGCGTGATGATCGCAATGATTGAACCTGAGACTTATCCGCTGGTTCAAAGTGTTTATGAAGCAGCCATCAAAGCAGGCGCCTATCCTCAGGTACAGTTTCTCTCGGAGACATTACGCCACGCTGTTATGAAATATGGCAATGATGACCAATTGAGTTGGATTCCTGAGATCGAAGCTCATGGGATGGAATGGGCAGACGTTTACATCGGGCTGCGAGGGGCGCATAACCTTTATGAGCAGGCGGATATTCCTGCTGAAACTCTTGCAATTAATCAGCGCGTTATGGGCAAGGTTTCCACTATGCGCTGGGAGAAGACGCGCTGGTGCCTAGTGCGTGTCCCCAATGAATCATTCGCTCAGCAAGCAGAGACAAATCTAGAAACCATTACAGATATGTTCTTCGACTCATGTTTACTGGACTGGACAAACAAATCGCAAGAATGGCATCGCATGGCAGGAGAGCTGGCAGACAGCTCACGGGTACGTATTGTAGGGAAGGACACTGATCTGAGTTTCTCTGTTAAAGGACGAAAATGGGTGGTATTAGATGGCAAAATCAATATGCCTGATGGCGAAATATTCACCTCTCCGGTAACCAGCACAATTGACGGCAAAATCTGTTTCGAATTCCCCGGTGTCCTTAGTGGCCGTTTGATGTATGACTTATGCTTGGTCTGGGAAAAGGGAAAACTCGTAGAAGCAACTTCCTCATCAAATCAGGATTTCCTAAAGAAAATCGTGTCTTCTGATTCGGGGGCGAGCCTGATTGGAGAGTTTGCGTTTGGAACCAATCCAAAAGTCAATCGCTTCTGTAAAGATATCCTGATTGATGAGAAAATCGGCGGAACAGTACATATTGCTTTAGGCCGGGCTTTCAAGGAATGTGGTGGCACGAACGCTTCTGCTATTCACTGGGATATTGTAAAAGACCTGCGGAGTGAAGGTACGGTTTATGTCGATGATAAGCCAGTGTTGAAAAACGGTATCTTAGATATATAGGCGTTTACTTCTATTAGACGTTTAAACCAGAAAGAAAACAAACTATGACTTTTTCACCCATCACCCTTGATATCTCAGGAGAACGGTTTCAAATTACGTATCTTATCAGTGGTACAGAGGCACATGTGTATGAAGCAGCTCGGACTATTTGTCTGGAACAGACTGTTGAGTTATCCGATTCAATGGTTCCAGAGGGCGATTTACGCGATCATATCGTTGGGCAAATCGAAACCAGCCAGCAAGTTGAAGCTGATTTGTACGAGTTCACTATTAGCTATGCTATCGAGACCACCGGGTTTGAATTGGCTGGCTTGCTCAGCATCATCTTTGGTAATACAAGTATGAAACGCGGAGTACGCGTGCTGCGGGGGGTATTCCCAGACTCATTACTAGCGCATTTCCCTGGTCCGCGTTTTGGTACACAGGGTATTCGTGAACTGCTGGGTATACCAAAACGGCCCCTACTCGGTACTGCGCTCAAGCCGATGGGTTATTCGCCCGGAATGCTGGCAGAGTCAGCCTACGCATTTGCGTTAGGCGGCATTGATATTATTAAGGATGATCATGGTCTCATCAACCAACCGTTTGCCCCCTTCCGAGAGCGGACTCGCCAATGTGCAGCAGCTGTTAACAGGGCTAACAAAGAAACAGGTGGCATGGCTCTATATGTTCCGAATATCAGTGGTCCAGTTGATCAATTGGTAGAGAGAGCATTATTCGCTAAAGAAGTTGGCGCAGGAGGAGTGGAGTTGTTTTCCAGTATTGTGGGCTATGATTTCCTGCGTGTGTTGGCAAAAGATGACCGTTTTGGGCTGCCTATTTTCAACCACCCGGCTATGCTTGGCACCTACACTATCAATCAGAGAGAGGGTTTATCTCATGAGTTTCTTTTTGGTCAGTTTGTAAGGCTGGCTGGCGCAGATGCCACAATTTTCAGCAGTTATGGAGGACGCTTCCCCACAACCCGAAAAGACTGTCAGGGTGTGGTTGTTGGAGCATCTCAACCAATGGGCCAGCATATCAAACCTATTTTTACGATGCCAGGTGGCGGCATGACTATTGAACGGGTTGATGAACTGCTTGATTTATACGGAAATGATGTGATTCTTCTGGTGAGTGGGGGGCTTTACAGTATCGGCCCTGATCTGATTGCCAATTGTCAGACATTCAGGAATCAGGTTATTCAGCATTTTTCTTAATCGTAAACATTGACTGCATGGAAAAGAGTCAGGAATAATAAACCAGGAAGATGCTCATGGGTAACAGGCCTTCTGTACGCTATCAGCTTGCCCAATTTCGGGAGACTGTCAGAAATAGTGTGTAAAAGGGTTCTGTGAGGGAAAAAGTGGAAATTGAGTGGGGTTTGCTCAATATTGCTCACAATATTGTCAAAATGGTTGTTCAATAGCGGTCACTTTTTTTCTTCTTTTTGAAAACACATCCTTTTTTCTCAAATTTCATCCATTAAGCTGAAAAGGGGCTGACTTTTAGGACAGCCCCAGCTTGTTTTTAAAGAAGCCCTTTTCCTGAGAGATTATCGAATTTTCCCTTCAATTGCCAATTTTGCGCTGTCCAGGGTTTCGCCTTCGTAAATAAAATACTTGATTTTAAGCGGCATTACCTCTCCCAGCATTGCCTGAGCGGGACAATATGTATCTGCTGATAACTCCATCGCCCTTGTGACTGCTTTTTCTGAAATGTCTTTTCCTGCAACATGGTATTCAATCACGGCGTTGGTGAACACCTTGGGGTGTGTCTCGCTCCGTTCAGTGTTCACTTTGACTTGGAAATCCGAGATCTCCTGGCGCTTTTTACCCAAAATAGATATGACATCCATGGCGGTGCATCCTGCCAGGCTGAGAGCCATTAATTCCATGGGACGAAATCCATCATTATCTCCACCAACTTCTGGAGAGGAACCCAGGGGAACTTCAAACCCGGAGTCAGCAGCTCCGGTAAAAGTCATTCTGCCTTTCCACTGAACTTCAGCATTCATCGATTACTCCTTTAAGAGAGGGGTGACATATTTTTCCAGGGTTGCACCATTAATGGTTCCTAACCAAGCCAGCCGCAGATTTCCTTGCCTGTCAATTACAAATGAGTTCGGTAATGAATTCTGCTGAAATGTGAGCAGGGATTTATTTTCAGGGTCCAATAGGATCACAAAGTCCAATCCCGCCCCCTCAACAAAATCCCTGACCTCAGCTTCCGGTTCACCGGCTTCAATAGCAACAACTTGAAACCCCTGATCTTTATACTTGTCGTAGTAAGCTTTAAATTCCGGCATTTCCTCCCGGCAGGGCGGACACCACGTTGCCCAATTATTTACCAGGATGACTTCTCCCGGAAAGTCCTTCAGAGAGACTTCGTTGCCGTCCAGATCAAACAGGGTTAATTCCGGGGCTAGTTGATCGCGGAACCAGCGCGTGAGTGATCCACTAGTAGCCATACCTGCCAGTAAGGCAGATGTGCCCTCAAATAGATAAGGATTGGCCCACATCCGCTCGTCAGCAATAGGCTTGTCTAACACCTCAATAATAAAAATGGTTGAACCATACATCAACATCATTTGGCCAGGATTAGTCACTCCAACACTGACCGCCTCAGCCGCGGCATCTGCCGTCCCTACCGTAACCGGCGTACCTTCAAGCAGCCCCGTCTGTTGGGCTGCCTCTGCTGTCACTGTACCTGCAATTTCAGATGCCCACCGCAGCTCTGGTAGACGGTCAAGCTCCACGATCTCTGAAGTCAATTCGTCTGTCCATTTACGCGCCTGAAAGTCATACAATGGAGTAACAAATGATCCAGTGAGGTGATCAACGACATAATTTCCTGTCAAACGACCCACAATAAACGTGGTAGCAGTTACAAATTTATGTGCCTTCTTATAAACCTCTGGTTCGTTATTCTTGAGCCACATTATCTTGGGGGCAGCGGCTTGAGAGGAAAGAGTCATGCCCGCTTTATCAAATATTCTTTCAGTGCCAATTTCCTTCTCAAGGTAAGCTATCTCCTCTGTGGCACGGGTGTCCACACCATAGAGGATTCCACCCTTTCTAAGAGGAAGGCCATCCTTATCAATAGGCAGCACACAAATGCCAATGGCACTGCAGCCCACAGCTAATATATCTTTTGGGTTTACTCCTGAAGATTCAATTAAGCGTTTCGTCACAGAGACAAAATCACCCCACCATACACCTTCAGGATCATGTTCGGCCCAACCCTGCTGTGGAATCAGCATTTCATGAGGACTAACCTGCGTACTTAATACCTCGCCTTTGAGATTCGTGATAACACCTTTTGTTTCATAAGTTCCAACATCCACGCCAAGCAAGTATTTGTCTGCCATATTAAAACCTTCCTTTCTTCCTGAATATAATCAACAAGTATATCTTTTACCAGGTTCCCTTCTAAGATATTCGCATGGTACGTCGTTTATCGCTAAAATGGTTAACGATCAGTACTATGATCAGGAGAGCTCCCCAGGCGAACTCTTTGAAAAAGTTCGCGCCACTCGACTTGTACAACAACATATTAAACCCTGTTGAAAGAAATTGCATAGCTACCAGGGCGAGAAGCACACCGATGACATTGCCTGATCCACCATATGGGTCAACGTCACCCAGTACTGCTATCAAGATTGCTAGCAGCACGTAGGATGCTCCAAAATCAACGTTCATTGCATTTGTTCGACCCAGAATTATAATCCCGGCAATCGCTGATAATACACCACTGATGATGTAACTATAGATGAGTACTCGCCGGTTATCTATTCCAGAGAAGCGGGCCGCTGTAGGGTTTGTCCCTAACATGTATAAATTTATACCAAAACGGGTTCGACTCAGAATGATGCCCGTAATGATTGAAACGATGAGCAGTAAAATTAAGGGAAATGGAATACCCAGCACTTCACCATTACCAATAAATTGTGATTCCGTAATACCGAAGACCGTAACCCCACCAGTAATAGCAGTTCCGAGACCCTTGTAAAGAAGACTTGTTCCTAAAGTTGCCAGGATAGCTGGCATCTCCCACACAGCAACTAGATAGCCACTAAATGCTCCACAGACCACACCAATAATCAGTGCAGCTAGTATAGCAAGCACCAAACCCAGGGCAACTGTGCCCGCTGATGATTCCGGGGGAACCATCGACGTAAGAATCATTCCAGCGATAATACCTGACAGACTGGCTGTGGAGACAATAGCCAGATCAATTCCACCGGATAGCATAGTCACCATTATTGCAATAGTCAGAATACCAATTTCAGATGCTTGAAATGCCATCGACTGCATGTTACGTATTGTCAAGAAAGTCTCTGGTCGAGCCATACTTAACAAGGTAAAGATCACAATGACTGCGGTCAGTAAACGAACAATATTACCGTTTCCATTCTTTATGAAAGATTGCAAGCGGCTTATCAGAGACTGATTGTGTGTTTCTGTATTTTCTATATGTGACATTTTCTCTCTTTCTGAATAGGCAATATTTACTAGCTTGTTACTGGTATTTCATCTCGTTGCATAGCCAGACGGCGCTGTACAACGAGGGATTGCACCATTGGAATGGCCGTACCTAATAAGATAAAGAAACCGACAATGACTCTCTGCCATTCAGATGGAATACCCAACAACACTAGACTGTTTTTTGCGATTGTAATCAGAACAACACCAAGCAGCGTTCCGATCACAGAACCTCGCCCACCAGCAATGGACGCACCCCCAAGAACTGCTGCCGCGATAATGTCCAATTCAGTACCAACAATGCTGAAGGGGTTAGCCTGGCGAAATAATGCACCAACAATCATTCCTCCAATGCCCGAGAGCAAGCCAGCGAAACCATAAATGATAAGCTGGGTACGAAGAATGTTGAACCCCGCACGTTCAGCGGACTCCCGATCACCGCCCATCGCATAAAAGCTGCGTCCCAGCATGGTGTACTTCAAGACATACCATACGATAAACCCAAGAAAAGCCAGAATGAAAAAGGTTGGGTGGAGTCAAGTTTTGCCGCTAGATGTCTCGACAGTAAAGACGCTGGCGCGAGCAAATTCCTTAATTGCTACAGGGAGTTCTGCCTGGTTATAGTAATTTGACCCGACAAAAAACAACATCGCCCCACGATATAGGCTCAACGTGCCCAGAGTAACAATTAAAGTAGGCAATTTAAACACGCCAATAATGACACCGTTTATTAAACCGAGTATCAAACCCAGCAAACCTGAGATTATGAAGGGCAGGAATATACTACCTTGAAAGTCTCGGGCAACAAGAATCGATACGGTAGTATACATAGAAAATATCGCAATACCCGTAAACGACACATCAATGCCGCCAGAAATCAATACAATCAACACTCCCATGCTGAAAATGCCCATTATTGTGGCACTGCGAAGCAGTGAGAATACATTAGCTAACGAGAAGAATCTTGGGTTAATCAACCCAATAGTGAGAGAAATCACAATCAGGATGATTGCAATGAAAAATTCATGTTTCCTAAACAACTGTCTGAACATTAATTTTCCTTCACTTGTTAATGCCTAGCAAACAAGTATATGTACTTCAATAAAAGTATTTTGTGAGCTATTGAACTTGCTGACCCTCGCAAGTAACTCGCAATTTTCCACTTATTTTAGGTCATATTTCAAATGGTAATTACCTGCGAGGCTAACTGTTATAAAAACGGAAAGCAACCAAAAACACGGCAAGTGCATATTATTTGGGTTTGTCCAAGTAAGTGTGTATGCTGATTGTCCGTACTTCAAATTTCCTTTCAATTCTCG
>Ga0255407_1014_pt1 | contig 13798 bp, 16 predicted proteins | sample ANMaggSSYBR01I13_FD_182129 | JGI IMG/M metagenome (GOLD analysis project Ga0255407, IMG submission 182129) | Sediment cell enrichment communities from methane seep in Santa Monica Basin, California, United Staets - ANME aggregate JGI... | ecosystem: Environmental > Aquatic > Marine > Cold seeps >... | reverse complement strand
CTCCCTTGGGTTTTCGTGGAACTTTCAGTGATTATTGGGTTAATAACGCTGTGACTTGTTTTAATCTTGATGGTGATGATGAGGCGTGTATAGAAACAGGCGGAACAAGTAATGAATTTTTTACGAAATCTAGTGGTGGCTTGTACCTAAACGACCACGTGTACATTAATTGGATTGGGAATTTAAGAGGCAGTAACAATTTTGTTAAACCAACTAATTATGAGGGCTTTTTTAATATTGAGGATAACAGGTGGTATTTAGTTCAATCAGGAACTTTCGATGTTGTGAGTGAGGAAATGAACGATGTTATTCAAGAGGTTAATCGTGGTTTTACTATCGCCAATTTTTGGTTTGGTAATCGTGATTTAATCAATGCTTATAACTCATTTTTTTGGTTAGAAACTCGTGGAAGTTGTGGTAGTGATTGGAGTTGCGAACATAATTACATTCTTGAAAGTAGTATTTTGAAAAATTATAGGTATTCTGGTGATAATTTTGTTGTGACTTATGAGGATGATAGTTTTACTGAATTTCCTGTTTTTGTGATTGATTTGGACGCAGAGTATTATGGAGAACCTTATGTTGGTGTAAGTTGCGGTGTTGCCAGTTTAAGTGCTAGTTTTGAAGGTGACACAATCACAGTTCAAAGTGGCGATGATTGGACAGGTAACGTGATGATTACAAATGCTGGCGATTACAGTGGAGGCTTTAGCCTTAGCACGTACTGTGATAATAGTGATGTCAGATTACTTTTGAGCAGTACGAGTTTGAACTTAGGTGTTGGCGAAAGCAGAAATATTAACGCTAGATTGTCAGGAACAAATAATGATGATGATGATTTACGAGCAAGTTGTTATGTGAGGGCAGGAAGCACTGGTAGTGGTTGTAGTGTGAATGAAGACAGATTAAGTTTTGATGTTAGAGTCAAACGAACCAGTGGAAGTTGTATTGATTTGTATGGTTTAGGATATTCTCGTTGCACAAGTAATGCTCAAATGGTTGAAGTCTGTCAAGCCAACGGTGTTTGGGGAACTCAAGATTGTGGCAGTATTGGTTGCTATTACTTGAGTGATGGCACTGCACAATGTCGTGTTATTCCAGAAGAAGAAACTATTTGCGATGACGGAATCGATAATGATGGGGATGGACTTATAGATGAGCAAGACCCAGACTGCGGAACTGGTGATGATTGTAAATGGTATGATTTCGGATGCTTGCGGGCAAAATGGGAAAAGAACTGGAAAATACTCAGCATCGTAGTAAGTCTGATTACAGTTCTGATAGTGTATTTGTTCGGCACAAGTTATTTGCCAAAGAAAAAAGTGAAGTCGACTTGGTGGATTATTTTAATCTTGAGTTTGCTTGTGGGTGGGCTCGTGTATTGGGTTCTCACTGTGTATTATTGGGTTTTAATTATTATAGGTGTGGTATGGTTGTTACTGCCATTGATAAAAGGATTAATGCTCAAAAAATAAAATTATTTTTTACCTTTCATAAAAGGACAATAAGTTAATGCAAAAATAATAAAGAAATGTGGAGAGGACTTTTCAGACTCAATCCCTGGAAAGTCCTCAGAATTCCACAACAAAAAAAAAATAAATGAAAAAAAAAATGAAAAAAAAAATAATAGAACATTACTTGAAAAAAAATGTTGTGATTAAGTGCAAAAACAATTATATTTACAAGATTATAGTGGAAGAAGTTAATGATGAGGTTTTGTTGGGTGTTGGTATTGGTAAATGGCGTGGAGCACGAGTGAATATTGCTTATTCTGATATTATGCTAATTGAGGAAATTCCTAATCACAAAAAAAAAGAGTTTGGTGGTAAGCATGAATAAAAATTTTTGGTTAGGATTCAAGTTCACAATAACAATATTAATTTTATTATTTTTTGTTGGCAGAGAATACACTCCATTAAATGATGGTTTGCCTTTATGGTTTCTTAGCACTAGCCTTGGTGCTGGTAGTTTGAGTGGCAGTCGTAATGTTGTTCGTACTAGTACTGGTGATTTGTATGCTGTTTTTGTTGATATAGGTAATGAAGATTTAGAGGTTTGGTATTCTGCTGATGGTAGCTCTTGGTCTGAGAAAGATAGTGGTAACAAACCTGCTATTGATGTATCTGGTGCGAGTGTTGCTATTGATTCTCTTGATGTGTTGCATATTGTTTATTCTTATAATGATGATAGTGACCCTAAAAATTTTGATTTGATGTATGTGACTTTTGACACTTTAGATAGTACTAGTGGTGATGATTTGTTTAATACTCCTGCAACAATTGCTGATGTGGGTGCTGAGATTGGTGATGAGGTTGGCATTAGTATTGATAGTAATGATGTTCCTCATGTGGCTTGTCAAGGCACTGGTGGTGGTACTTGTAGTGGCACTAATGTTTATGATTGTGCTAGTCTTAATGGTCCTTCTTGTGATGATGCGTGTATGTGTGTTCGTTCTGGTCCTAATTGTAATAATATTGCTTGTACTAGTTTGACTAGTGATTGTTGTGCTATTACTGATGGTTGTGGTATAAGTGGTGGCACTAAGACTGTTTATTATGATAATCGTGTTGGAGGCAGTTGGGGTGGTTTAGTAGAGGTCGAAGGCGATACTAATAGTAAAAATTGTATTAATCCAGATATTAGTATTGATAAGGATAATAAGCCTGTGATTATGTATTTTAATGATGATGATGATGATGTTGGTACTGCTATTGGAGATGCTAATGATGCTAGTAGTTTTACTCTTTATGATATTGACGCAGACGGTAGCAGTACTGCTGGTGAGCAAATTGTTTCATTAGCAGTAGATGGTGGGGGTAATCATTATGTTACTTACGAAGACCACTCTGATGGTTTGGTTTATTTACGAAAACACGCTTATGGTGTTGCGTGGAGTACTTGGGTTGCTAGAAGTACTGGTAGTGACGCTGGTATAAATCCTAGTTTAGTTGCTGACACGACTGACATTTATGTTTTTTACGAAGACCCAAGCAGTCACGATATTTATTATGAAAAAGTAAGTGGAGGTAGTAGTTGGGAAGGAGATAGTGTTCTAGAAACAGGTACTTATGATAACGTGATTGGTAAATGGAGTTTTTGGGTGGACAGCGACAGCACAGGAAGCTTGATTAGTAGTACTACTTATTATTTTGATGCTTCTGATGCAGGTCCTACTGATTCTGACAATAAGTGGGACAATGAAGCAAACGCTTTTAATGGAGAAGATACAGATTATGCAGAATGTACAGCCACCCCTATGGACCATACTTATACATTAGGAGCGTTTGGAACGAATGCACCAGCAAGTGGGGATGATATAATGCAAGTTGCGGTAAGATTTAAAGGATACACTGATGAAGAAAGTATTAATAATCTAAAATTAGTAGTTCTTTCATCAAGTGTATTTCTTGGTTCGTCTGAGTTAGTTAACGAAGAATCAGTAGAATGGTCTCCGACAGAAACACTTTCCGTCCCTGCTGGTGGTTGGACTTGGGCTAAAATTCAAGCATTGGAAGCTAGTTTATATGTAAGTGCAACGGATTATACTAATGTGGAACAAAGAGTTTATAGGGGTGAAATAATTGTTTATTCTCGTGAGTCGTCTACTGAATTGGATTATTTGTTTAGTGATGGCACTAATATTTTGTGGAATAAGTTGGATTTGGGTGGTGCTCCTTATAATTATTGTAGTCCACCAAGTGTTGATAATGATTGGGAGTTGGATTGTGAGCATAATTGTATTTTGAATGATAGTTTTGATTTAGGTACAGGTAAACTGGTGTTGAATGGTACAGGAAAAGTGGTGTTTAATTGCGAAATGAACGCTAGTGCAATTAGTATTAATGATACTTGTGGTGTCGCAATAAATTATAGTAATGGTAGGTGGGCGATTGGAGACTAAAAAAAAAATATTTTGGAGGAGTGATTTATGAGTAGAAAAAAACATGTTAACAATCGATTGCTTGTCATATTTATTTTGGCGATAGCAAGTTGGGCTTTGTACAGTCTATGCAACGGTCTTGTCAGTGCAGGTTTAGAAAAGCTTGGTGACTTAACTGGTTGGGGTTGGTTGTATAACGAATTATGGCAGAACGCAATAGTTGTTATCGTAATACTAACTTGTTTTTTTATAGCGACGAAGAAGTTGGTGATTAACAAGATTATTAATGGTTAATTTTGGGTTTTGGGAGTGAAGTAATATCACCTCTTAACTCTACTCCTTTAACCCGTTCCTAACGGAATAAGTGCGGTTGGTACACCTTTCCAAAGCACTTATTCCAATCAAGTAATTCGGTTTTTGGAAAGGGTTTTTTTGGGTATACCTCCTGAGAATTTTCCACCCTTTCCAAAAACATTAATGTTTTTTTTTACTTTATATCGGTGGTTTGGTGGTGGACACCACGCCATGCCAAACCACCATTACTAACAAAAGTATATGCTGTAAAGGTTATGTTTTTTTGATAATGAACGAAAAGTGTTGTGTTAAAAGTTACGAACTAACATAATCATTTCACGACGACAAAACTTAAATAGTAACTCAATTTAAGAACAAAATAAAGAACAAAAATCTCCTTCTATAACGAGGAGGAAGGTAGGTAGGAACAAAAGATGGTCAGTAAAATAGGATTAGAACAATTCATTAATAAGAATGTATTTGTTAGAATAATTGATGAAGAGAGAGTTCAAGTTGGAATTCTAAAAAAGCGTGGAGAAGATTTCTTTATAGAGAGTGATACAAAGATAACACTCGTTGACCCACTACAAATTGCAAGAATTACTGTTGAAGGGGAGGGTAGGGCACGATGACTTCTAGTAAGCTTGGTAGAACATGTCTTTGTTGCGGAGAACCCCTAAACAAGTGGTTAAGGTCTGATGCGAAGTTCTGCCAAACGTATTGCAGGCAGAGATTCTGGGCATTTTATCATATAGTTAAGGGGATAAGACCCTTGAGAGCAATCGTTCCTGTAAACGCTTGCAGGGTTGTTTGTAGTCGTCGCTATAATCAAGAAAAAAAGGGTGAAAAAAAGTGAATTTGGAAACGTATAAGGGTATGTGCCAGCCAAAGACCTGGCAAGAAAAAAAATGGTTATGCGACAACCTAGATAACGATTTCTTCTTCCAAGACAAAAACAATGTTGGTGATTTGGAAGTGAGCATCCAAAATAAAGCAACCAATTATCATAGTAAATGGATGAGCTGGAAATACGTCAGAGATTACCCCGAACTCATACAAAAAATTAATAGCAGACTAATCGCAAAACACGAAGTCGTAAACGACATTGATATGAGCAAGACCGAAACAAAAACAGCTTTTTTAGAAAGAGCATGGAGCATCATCAGAGAATTAAAAGCAGACGGGTGCGAAGGAGTCTTGTATGAAAGTGGTGGTAAAGGATATCACATTCACTTCTTCATCACAGAACTAGCTTGTATGAAACGGCACAAGGTTGAACAAATCAAAAGAGCAATCATCAAAAAATACGGTGGTGACATGATGAAAGCCACCAGTAGATGTATGATTCAAGTAGAGGGTGTTTTGCACTGGTCAGGAACAGGACGAAAGAAAAAAATGATAGAATGGACAACATTCCCCAAAACAGAGAAGGTAAAAGAATGAGTAACAAAAAACTAATGGACAACGCAAAAAAAACAAGCACAGGAGAAAACATAATCCCACTCCAAATCACAAACTACCTAGACAATACAAAAACATTCTGGAAAAAACAACCCTTCTTTTACGACAAAACAAAAATATTCTGGATGTGGAATTTAGAATTATACAAATACGAAATGGTGGATGAAGTTGATATGATGAACGCAATAGAAAAATCACTCCAATTCGGCGGAGCAACAGTAACAACACACACCAAATCAAATTATTTAGAAGCGTTCAAAAGAGTGGGAAGATTAAACATTCCAAAACCACCACCACCAACATGGGTTCAATTCCAAGATAAAATCTGCGACGTAAAAACAAAAAAATATTATAAAGCCACCCCCTCATACTTCATAACAAACCCCATACCACACAAACTCGGAACAACAAAAACAACACCAGTAATAGACAAGATTATGAGTGAATGGGTAGGGAAATATTATGTCAAATCACTGAAACAAATCATGGCCTTCTGCATGATACCCTCATATTTTCTGAACAGAATATTTGTTTTTTATGGGAGTGGAAGTAATGGTAAAACTAAATTTTTAGAGTTAATACAAGTAATTATAGGAATTATTAATTGTTGCAGTACAGAACTTGAATTGATAATGAACAATCGTTTTGAATCTTCCAGCTTATACAAAAAATTAGTTTGTATGATGGGAGAAACTAATTTTGATAGTATAAAACGAACTGACAGAATAAAAAAATTAAGTGGAGGGAAAGATTTAATAAGATATGAAATAAAAAACAAATCCACATTTGAAGATTACAATTATGCTAAACTAATTATTAACACAAATTCAATGCCAATCACAAAAGATAAAACAAGAGCTTTCCATAGGAGAATGTTTTGTATTAAGTTCCCTAATGAATTCAATGAGAAGAAAGATATACTGGAAGAAATACCACCAGAAGAAATAAACAATCTCTGCACCCAATGCTTACAATTACTCCAAGAGTTATTAAAAGAACGAGAGTTCCATGGTGAAGGAACAATAGATGACAGAGAACAAAAATATGAAGAAATAAGCAATCCAATAAACACATTCATACAAGAACATTGTGTGAGTAATGTGAGTTATGACGTTCCTGTCTTTGAATTTTATGACAGGTACATACACTTCTTGAAATCAAGAGGTTTCAGAGTAATAACTAAAAAAGAATTAACTAATCAACTGAGTGATAATGGGTATGAAAGTGACCTGAAAAAACACAAAAAACTAGATGGTACATGGACTAATTGGCGACATTATATTGGAATCAGATTAAAGAAAGGATTAGAAAAATTTACATGTCCAAAAAAATGTGTGGAGACGGGTTTAGATGAAAAGGAAAAAAAGGTTACAGAGGCTGTTGTAACACTTGTAACGGATGGAACAGGTAACCCCACTCAAATTCCCATTATAGGGGATATGAGTGAAACACCTGTTACAAGTGTTACAAGTGTTACAAATCCTAAATTTGTCGACGAGCTTGTTGAAGTTACAGAGGAGAAAATTAATGTTGTCGAGGAGAGATTAAATGAGGATGATGTTAAGCACAATATCAAATCACGAGTTAATCTCATAAAAATTATTGAAGAATTGGATGAGGGTAATGGTGTGACGGTTTCAACTTTATCTGACGTTACAGGATTAAATGATGCTGATTTGTTGGAGAGATTGGGTAAGTTGAAGTTTACTGGTGATATTTTTGAGCCTAAGCCTGGCTTTTGGAAGGTGCTATAAAGTGTTTTTTCCTGATGGTTTGAGGTTGGAGCAGAAGATTGGTTTGATTAATTATAGGATTGACAAATTAAGTGCGAGAATTGTGCGTTTGGATAAGGAACGGCAGGAGTTGATTGAACAAAAAAAGCTTTTGGAGAATTTAGGTGGTTGATTGTGGGTAGAATTTCATTTTCGCCCATTTATAATATAATAAACACATGCATGTGTAAAAAGGAAAAAAGTAAAGAAAATATTTGAGGCAATATGATGGTTGGATTATATGGTTATTAGTCTTACTAAATAGGTTATGGAGGTATTATAATGGTAGAATTGACAAGAATTGATAAGTTCATTAACAAAAGGTTATGTTTCAAAAGCAAGAAGGATTATGTTTGGTTAAGTCACCGCCAACATATCATTTGTTTTTTTATACTTAAAGTTTTGATGAGAATTCGTGATGGTGAGTTCAAGTATGATAACATTAATCGTAGTAATTTGTTTGTGCTTGTGAAAGAGGAGTATGTTAATGATGCTCAGGATAATCCCACTACGTATAATAAGTTGCCGTTGACCACTCTTGCTTTTGGGAGTATGTTGTGGCGTTTGTGGGCTTTGTCTTTTTTGAGGATTAGGCATTTGGCTGGGCAGTCGCAAGTCAGTAGAGGTGTCAGACCTTTTTTTCAAATCAGAATCAGCAAGTCTGGTATTGAGCTTTACGAGGCGTGGCTTAACAAATTAATGACGAAGGAGGTATAAAATGAGTGAAAAATCAATATTGGTTAAACAGATGTGCGAGCAAATCGGAAGTTTTCGGGTTGAAGAATTAGACAGTCTTTTCAAAGAAGCAGTTGAGACAGAAGTGGGAAAGAGAACGGTTTCTTTAGATAGTGCATTGAAAAGTAAGTTGAGTGGTTTTAACACACAAGCTCAGGAGATTCTTAATGGTATGAATCAAACATCAGAGCAGTGTAGACAAAAAATGCAATCTTTCCTTAATCTTGTTAATGAAAGGCAAGCACAAGTCTTGGAAATAACTGAATTAAAGAATGATGATGTTGGACGGTTGGATTGGTTGGAATCTACTTTGATTTGTTCTGATGCTGATGATTATGCTAGATGGAAGTTTTTTAGTCAGCTTCAAGATGTGTTGAGAACTATTGAAACAAAGAATGATGAGATTAAAAGTGTTTTGTGTCAGAGCTTGAACGCTTTTAAGCTTGACCGAACAAACAAGACCAGAGAACTACTGGTTAAGTGTGTGCAACAAGCCAGACTTGTTTTAGAGTATGGTAGTGAGTGGAAAGAGTTGAAGGAAACTGAACGACTAGCTCAGGAGAATTCTAAACTGCAAACGAATCTTTCGAGCTTGAAAGATAGTAATGTTGAATTAAAAAATACTATTGGGCGATTGCAGAGTGAGAGAAGTAGTTTACAAAAGAAGGTCTGGGCTTTTGAGAAGAAATTAGCAAGTTCAAGCAAGGAATTGGTAAGGATGCACACAACCAAACTCAAAGAAGTTGGTGAAAAAACTGATGATGGGAAGAAAGGTTTTAGTCCCAGCAAATAAATTTTTGGAGGTTATTATGGTGTTTAAGGTGTGGTTGGTTGGGAAGGGTGATTGGTTGCGTAGTGGGTGGAATAATAGGGTGCGATGTTTTTGCAGTTTGTGTGCTGTAATTAAATATTTGGGTGGTTGTGTGTTCAGAACGAAGCAAGTCAGAGTTAGTCAAGCTACACTTAACAAAGAATTATTGGAGGTAAAAATAAAATGAAGGTTTTTCAAGGAGTCAAAAATTGTGCAGGTCAAAGTGAATTGTGTAAGGAAGAACCAGAATCTATAAGTGAGGAAATCAAGGAAGAAGAAGTAGTAACGCAAGAGAGTGCTGAGTTCGAACCTTTTGTTGAAATTAAGGAGGATGTGTTTGTGTTTAATGACGAAGGTGATGTACTAGAAGGAATTTTGGTGAACAAGATGCCTGGTGATGACAATATCAGCACGAGGTATTATGTTGACGTTGGTGAGTGTGTTAGGATGATTTGGGGGACGGCTATATTGGATAATCGTTTGAGTTCTGCTAATATTGGTGATAAAATTCGTATTACTTTTAATGGCACTAAAAGTATTGGCAAGAACAAAACACTACATTTATTCAAGGTTGAGATTGCCAAACCCAAGCCAAAAAAAGAAGGTGAATGAATAATGGTGATGCGTAAGGTAGAGGGGATTATAGAAGGTCAACCACCTCGTTGGTACAGGGAGTTTAGAACTAATTTTCCTTTGCTTCGTATTCCATGCAAGAACAGAGCATATTTTGAAGGGGTGTATTTGGTTTTTGAATTGGTAGCCGTTACTCTGGGACAGTTGGAGGAGCTGATGCGTTTTTGCAGGGAATTTGACTTCAATTTTGTGGTCGTAGGGAATACTGATGAGTGTCGATTTGATAAATGTTTTCAAATCAAGATTAGACCCCTACCGAATGTAAGGACATCTACCAATTCAATATAATGTTTTGTTTTTTGGTGTTCACCTTACGAAAAATAGTGTTGGGAGTGTGGTGGTAGAAAGTTTTTGTCTTTCTGCTCCTGCACTTTCCAACCACTTAATTTCATGTTCCTTGATTTAAGGAAAAAAAAAGTATAGTCCTTATATGGACTGGAGGAAAGAAATAAAATGAAAAGAATGTTGGGGTTGTTGGTAGTTTTTGTGTTGCTAATGGCTAGTTTGGGAATGGCTTGTAATCAAGCCGAGAGTGAAGAAAGTAGAACAAAGCAAGGAGTTGATTGGGTTTGGTTGTATGAGAAAGACCCTGTAACTTGGGACATTGTTGAGGATGGTGCTTGGGGCAAACTAATCCTTGCTAGGGGCAAGGACGATATGGTTATTTTTAGTGGGCATAATCTGGATAGCAATGTTGAGTACACTTTGATTAGGTACACAGAACCAACAGGAATTTGGATAGAAACTCATGAAGCTTTGTGCTTGGATAGTGGTGTGAGTGGTGACGACGGTAACATTAATCTTCACGGAGATTTTTTGGATGGTGGAGCAAAAGTATGGTTGGTTTTAAGTAGTGATGTGGATTGTGAGACTAGTAAGATGACTGCTTGGAATCCGACAGAGTATTTGTTTGAGAACAATTTGATAGTATAAAACCTTTTTTTTGTGTTGGGGGGAGTGTTTTCTCCCTCTATTTTTTTTTTAGAAGGAATAAGAGGTTAAAAAGAATGAGTGGGATTGCGTTGTGTTTTGGGAATAAAAAACAGTTCAGTGAACATTGTAATATGTGTAAGTTCTGCCTTTATTTTGGTGAATGTCAAAAATATATATTAGAACAATCAAGACACAGGAGAAATCAGTTATTGTAAGATACGAAAAAAGCAAGCAGGGTTTTGTTAGATAAAAAAAAAGGAGGTGTTTGAATCTTCTTCTTAAATGATTGCTTGTTTTTTTTGTTGTAGTATTTTTTTCATGCTGGACAGTTCTTTCTGTAAATTTCCCATTTGTGCCATTTGTGTTGTTAATTTTGTTAGTTTTTCTTGTGTTTTTTTGTTCTCTTGCCATGCTAAGAATTTGGCTTTGTCGCTTACTGGACAGGCACATTTGTTGCAGTAGCTTGTGCCGAATGGGTTTTCTGTTTCGCATTGTGGGCATTTGATTGGTTGCATGCTTTCTCTTTCTTTTTTGATTAGTGTGTTTTCTTCTTCTAGTTCTTTTTTTTCTTGTTCTGTCATGCCGTTTTTGCTTAATTTTTTTCCTACTGCTCTAATGTCTGCTCCAAGATAAGAATTTAACAAAGTGTCTATTCGACTCCACCTGCCTAGTTCTTTCAGTTCTCCTATGCTGAAATTTTCGTGTCTGTATAATGCTGTTATTCTGCTTCTTCTGAACAAGTGACTGTATATTCTTTTTTTGATTCCTGCTCGTTCTGCAAGTCTTTTTAGTTCGATTAATACTCCATCTCTGTTCATTGGTAGTTTGTACTTGATACTGCAAATTAGAGGGGCGTTGCTGTTCAAAAATTCTTCTTCACTACTGTATTTTAGTCTGTATGGGTGGTCTTTAAGCCATTGCATTAAGAAAGGCATGCTGTCATGTAGGAATACTACGTTTTCTCCGCTTGCTGTTTTGCTTTCACGGATTTGTATTTCAACAGGGCGTGCTTTGAAGTCAATGTCTGACATTCGACAGCTCAAAAGCTCGCTGACTCGTCCTGCTGTGTCCCAGAGCATCATTACTAAAAATCGGTCTCTGCTGTTGAGGCTTACGTTCACTAACTTTTTGACCTCTTCATAATTCAAGCAAGTTTTGTATGCGTGTTTTTTTCTTGTGATTTTTAGTTTTTCGTATTTGCTGTATAGGATGCGGTCAATTTTGTCTTTTGCTGTGTAGGTGTTTCCGTGAATCATTGTTAAGAGTTTTGTCATTGCACATTGTGCTAGTCTACTGCCCGCTCCTTTTTTCCATGTTTCTGGTCTGTCTTCTTCCCAGAATTTAGTCCAGTCTTTGCTACTGTAATTTTTTATGTTTCCTTCGTATTTTTTTAGGACTTTTGTGATGTGGTTGGTGTAGCCAGCTATTGTTTCTTCGCTTTTTTTGTTGTCTTGCATGTACTTCACGAATGTTTGGAGTAGTTCTGCGTGTTTTTTGTTGCCTCGGTTTATGCTTTGTTGCACTTTAAGCAGTGTTTTCTTCTTTCTGCACTCGACAAAATCGTCTGTTTTCCAGCTTAAATCATACTTCATTTTAGTTCACCTTTCTTTGTTTTGTTTTTTGCCTGCTTTGCTTGTCCAGTGTGCTTTACTGCAAATATCAGGACTCAGGCTTTCTATGAATATAAGATAATCGTAAGCACATCGCTTTCCTATGCTCAACTCTTTCATTATGCTTGTTATCATGCCTTTTCGTGCTTTTTTAGGGCTTAAAGAGTGTTGAGGGTGGTTTGTTGAGAAGTAGTGGTACAATCGTAAGAGCTTAGCTAGGGTCTGATTACGCATTACAGGTTTTTTGTCATATTCTGCCAATCTTAACAACCTCTCTTATAGAGGGTGAAGAGGTACTACTATTTAAATGTTGTGATTATAAACCCAACAAACACTCTTTTTTATGCTGATTATGGTTGCTGTAATCCTACGTAATAGCAAATAAGTATTTAAATAAAGTATTTTTACAAACCTAAAATGACTGCAAAAAACATAATAGAAAACATAGTGGGTTCAATCTTTGTTGTTTACATATCTTTCATTGCAACCAAATCTTTCTGTAATACAACCCCCAGTTATTGTGCAACAGCATGGACAATATTCGCTTGTGTTGTTGTAGGAATTGGAGCTTATTTAAGATACGCAGAATGGGATTAAAAACCTCACCCTTACTAGACTGCCAATCCTCAACAGCCTTCTTCAAAACCACAGGAGCATCATCCAACCTCAACAAACTGCCTAATCCAAGCCTCACTAACACCAACACACCGAGCAACATCCCGAATACCATCTTTTAGACCACGCCCTCCTTTAGAAACTGCGTAGCACTTCGCAGTTTTTTCCATTTCTATCAATCTCTTAATACTCTTCATCTGCTCAGGAACACTCAAACTCTGCCGAGCCAAATTCTCACTCAACTGCCTAACCAACCTCTGTTCCTCACTCAAATTATCCAACATCCTAAAACTCTCACTAATCTTACCAACACTCATAACCTCACCCTGCCTGTTCAACCACAACCCAACATCACGAACCGAACCCGCCTCAATAGTTCCAGGTGGTCTCCCTCCAGTAGACTTTCTGTTCAGACTCTGAACAGAAAGTCCTTGTAGGTATTTTCTGATAGCACCCAAATTCTCCAAAACCTCACGAAATCTTACCTAAATTCTAAACTTTTTTTTGTCGTCGTCAATAAATCCTTCACAATCAACTTTTTACACGACAAGCACACCACCATACCTCTTAAATTGAGTTAGGCTCTTAGAACGCCTGCATTAAAGCCCAAAAAAAAACAAAGTTTTAAATAAACCAAACCCCATAAAAAACGTACTTAGAGGTGATTTTTATGGAAGATGATGAAGTGATGTGTGTTTGTTGCGGGCAACAAGCAGTAAGTTATTTACGTTTTGCACCTTCAGGAAATAGTATTTGTCAACAATGTTCGATAAACATTAGAGACATTCTACTTGACGAAAGTTCTTATTTTGACAAACTACCACCACCAAAAAAGAACTTATGGTTTGAAGATGTTGTAACAAAACTTAAAAAACCATATTAGTGCGTTTTTTCTTTTATATACTATAAACATTATGTTTTTTTGCTTATGTTTTTTTGCTTATGTTAGTTTATGTTATGAATCAACAATACTATTAACCTGCCGATTTATTTATATACTCTATATATCTTAGTGATATTAATTAGTCGTGGGTTACGATATATTTGAAATGTG
>Ga0255407_1013_pt1 | contig 14611 bp, 12 predicted proteins | sample ANMaggSSYBR01I13_FD_182129 | JGI IMG/M metagenome (GOLD analysis project Ga0255407, IMG submission 182129) | Sediment cell enrichment communities from methane seep in Santa Monica Basin, California, United Staets - ANME aggregate JGI... | ecosystem: Environmental > Aquatic > Marine > Cold seeps >... | reverse complement strand
TTACTGCGGGATGTATGCATCCACCTAGTATTTTAAAATTAAAAAATAATGATTTGCTATTATCATACGGTATAAGATTTAAAGATTTTCATGGTATTGGTGCGATGATTAGCAAAGATAAAGGTGAGACATGGTCAAATCCAAACGTGTTAGCTAAGTTTGAGAAGGCAACAGATGGTGGATACCCCTCTAGTGTTGAACTGGATGATGGTATGATTGTGACTGCATATTATGCAAATAATTCAAGATGTCATAACAGATATCATGTAGGTGTTCTGAGATGGCAATTATCAGAGATTTTCTGATATAAAGCTATATTGGTAATTGAATCGGAAGAATTGCAGTTGTCGGTTTTGGATTAATTGAAATAAGAAAAATAAAGTGGTGACTGATAACGAAATGGAATCAATTTCTCAATCGACCATATTAAATGATGATGGCATATATAATTGGAATATAGTATCACACATAAATTGAATATAAATGTCAAGATAAAAAAGCATGAGTAGAGAGTAGGAGAAATTAAAGTAATGCCAACAATTATAAAAAGTAATATAATAGCAAAATTAAAAAAATATCCAGCTATGGCAGGTGCCGCAAAAAAAGAAATGCTTGAAGATATGCTTCTTCAACCAAGTGCTGAAAAACGCATCTACAAAGAGATTGATAGCGAAAATCAACGTGCAGCCCTGCGGTTTTTAGTAGATGTATGCAAAAAGAAAAAATATAGAGAATCAATAACTCCAATGGTAATTCGTGATGTAGATAAACTACTATCTATTGATGATAATAAAGCTAGAAAAGTTGCTTGTATGCTTATAGGTACCTGTGCTCCGAATGAATGTGCTCAGAATTTATTGACTGCTTTAGAAACAGAAAAAACACAGTTTATTAAACCTTCTATTATTCTAGCTCTTGGAAATTCTGACAATCCAGAAAAATATTTAAAAAACTATATTATAAAACCTGGAGAAGCTAAGCATGTTGATGCAGAGAAAGCTGCGATTAGAAAAGCACTAGCAAAAACTCAATCTAAACCTAAAACGATCAAAATCAATTTGCCTGAAATGGTGATTGTGACAGCCTTAAAATTAAGTGCATTGATATCAGAATTGAACGATAAAAATATATCGTATAACAGAGTCGGTTATAATGGCTTAAATATAAAAACTGTTAATTTGAAAAATCTACGTTGCTATGATGAAGCTTTATACAGCATTGGTACGATACAGGAATTTCAAAATGCAGCCAAAGTACTGGATTCATTTGGTTGTAAAGGTCTGGTTTATCGTATTGAAGCAGGCCAACTTCCGATTGCCAAACGAAGAGATACAATTAAAGAAATTTCACGAGGTTTGTCTTCATATGGATATATAGATAATCCATCTTCATATTCATTTGAGATTCGTCCAATGCCAGATAATAAACTGTTTGCTGTATTCAAAGATAAATCTCGATTTGCTTATCGTGTTGCAGCAATTCCCGCAAGTATCAATCCGGCAACAGCTGCGTCAGTGATGCAAATCTGCAAGCCGTACATGAAAGCAAATGCTGATGTTCTGGATCCCTTTTGTGGAAGTGCTACCATGTTAATCGAACGTGGAATAATAAAACCAGTGAAGAGCTTAGCTGGAGTTGATATTTCAGAAATTGCGATTGATGCTGCGCGTTCGAATTGTAAAGCAAGTGGACAAAAAGTTTCACTTATTAGAAGTGACTTCATGAATTTCAGTATAACAAAATTTGATGAGGTTATATCTAACATGCCTGTTAAAAACCGGGTGGCTGATTTTGAATCAGATGTCAGACTGTATAACCTTTTTGTGAAAAAGCTTGGAATGATTCTTAATTCAGGTGGTGTAGCATTTTTGTATACACAAGAGAAAAAGCTTTTGCGAGATGAAATCAATCGAAATGATCTATTAGAAATAGTCAAAGAGGAGATTTTTGATTCCGGTGGAATTTATCCGACTTTGTTTATAGTAAAAAGGAAGTAATCTGATAAATGAAAAATGATTTTAACAAATTTTAAATTTTTAATATTAATTACTATTTAAGATTGCATACCTAGCAATAAATACTTTTATAACCTCATCTATCATTGGTTTCATGGCTTGCTTATCAATGTTATTAGAAAAAAGTGGTGGCCATGTTAGAGCCCCTATTATTAATGAATTAAACAACCTAGCTGCTAACAATGGATTTTCTACCTTAATTCTACTATCTTCTGCTGCTTCTTTAAGCCAATCTAAAAACATGCTGAAACTAGGAGGATATTTGGAAACAGTTTCTCGCGCATAATCAAGATCACTTAAGAATGTTATTGTCATTGATCTAGATAGTCCCAATCTCTTTGGTGAATCAATGAGGAATATTTCAGCATTAATAAATGCAAGTAATTGTTCTTCTAGTGTTTTTTTGGAATCATACTTTATAGTCTTTAGTTTTTGTCGCTCAGCTAAAAAATCTTCTACTATTACTTGGAATAGATGATCTTTACTACCAAAGTGGTTATAAATTGTTCGCTTAGATACACCGGCTGTTTCTGCAATTCTATCCATGCTTGCTAGTTCATATCCCATTTCTATAAATACATCTATTGCACCTTCTAAAATGATGGCTCGCTTCTTGCTTTTATCTCGCTCTTTTTGTTGTGTCATACAAGCTTCTCCTTAACAATAAAATAAACTACACCGTATAGTGTAAATAAGTGTTGACATTTACTTAATTACACTATACAGTAAAATTAACAAAAAGGAAATAGTCAACAATAAATTTGGAGGGGTTATGGAAATAATGGAAACGATAAAAACAAGAAATGGATTATTTAAATTTTTCGGTATTACTCTTTTTGCTCAGGCGGTGACTTCTTTGGTAGGGGGTTCAATATTCTTAGGACCTTTTGACTCAAATGAAATTACAGATGCAAGTTTGAGGGTAATGGCAGACAGTACGCAGGTTGCATATATCAGTATACTTTTGCAAATGATAACAGGCATTGTAATTATTATGCTCGGTGTAGCAATGTATAGAGTTGCAGGGCACAAAGGCAAAACAATTGCTGTCACTGCCCTCGGCTTGTATATATTTGAGGCAGTATTGTTAGCGGTAGGCCAGGTCTTTGTATTTGGTTTAGTACAAGTGAGCCAGATATATTCAATTAGTGGAGATGCAAATCTTTTAGTACTAGGAAAAGTATTGCTATCATGCAGGGGATTTGCCGGGGAAATGGCCATGATTCCATTTGGAGTTGGAGCAATACTATTCTATTATCTTTTAATGAAAGCTGAAGTTTTACCAAAATGGCTAGCATTGTGGGGACTTATTACAGTGCCTTTAATCTTGGTTTGCGTACCTCTTGCAACTTTTGGTATTGAAACATCATTTGCATTGCTTATTCCTTATGTACCATTTGAGTTTTTTACTGGTATTTATATATTGATAAAGTACCGAAACAAAAAAGTTGAAGAATAAGGGAAGGCATTAATGTAGAAAGAGATACCAGTTTGATTCTAAAAACTCCATTCCCACAAATACTGTGTGTACTATAGAAAAAAACATACTAGCATTGCATAGTATATAAGTAAAACACCTCAGTATACGAAAGCGTTTATGAACCCACCAAGAATATCCGTGTCTTCAGACGTGGGATGAATTGGAATCTACAGAAGTTACTTGTCAACCGGTAAATAGGCTAAAAATGGTACCATACTTACTGTAAAATTGTATATGAAAGTATTGTTAATGCATTAATTTGGGTTTCGGAAAATATATAATAATCAGAAGGTGAAAGGATAAAGATGTTGCAGAAATGACTTCCTGTAGAAACACTCAACAGACGTCATCAAAAACCACGATGTCATCTGTGTGGAGAACCTTCAGGTAAAGGAAATGACGCAGAACCATAAACTTGCCAATACCCAGCTTTGGTCACAATACGGTAATCAGATTAAAGAAGCCAAAGAGTTCAATGTGAGACAGTGGGAATGCTCTGTGAGCTGTTCACACCATGACAGGGATAAAAACGCCAGTATAAATATCCTGATAGAAAGAATGTTTCTTCTGTCGGGTAAGAAAAGAACCGCAGGGACTGCGGGAATAGCCTGGGTAAGCTTAGACCGGTAGGTCTATCGACCAGGAATCCTGCCAATTCATTGGCGGGTAGTTCAACGAGTGGGAATAGCTGCAAGTTATTATGTAATTACTGATAATAAAAATTGTTATTTAGCGAAGAGCTTTAACTAATGCCCACCATATTATGAGTAGTTTAAAACTACTCATTTATGTTAAAATGGTTCAGAGGTAAAATAGTGAAGAGATTTGGATATATATTTTTAGTTATAGTTATATTGTTAATTACTTTTTTTGCTAACTTTGATGGAATGAAAGCAGTTCCTTTTATTACAGGCGAAGAATTCTTAAGTTCTCAACCATATATTACAATTGGTGATATAGTTCTAACTCAACCCAGTTCTACTGTTATAGTATATATTCTGGGTATTTTTATAATTTTACTCGGCATAAGATTTTTAAAAAAGAAGCAAGACTACATTTCCAGAAAATGGTGGGGAATCTCAATGATTTTTTGGGGAATTGGAGCTATTCTTGCAGGTACAAGCTATCAGGCCTTTGGATATCAATTGAAATGTGTTGGTGTTGAATACTGTAACTTTACTGATTGGTGGGAGATTATGTACTTGTTACTAACGGCAGTTAGTATTGGTATGCTGGCAATTGCAATGTCACACTGTGTTGCCAGTGGGAAAACAAGGAAAATTATGAAAATGATTGCATATATAAGCGTTCCTTTATATGCTTTGATTCTAACAATCGGTTCAATAGTGCCTGTAAAATTCATGGTTACATATGAACTGTTTTGTATTTTCTTTATGCCGCAATTTGTAGTATTCTTTATATTGAGCATTAAGGAATATAAAATCAAAAAAGATTTCATGAATAAACGTTTTATTATCACCTGGATATTATTCCTGCTAACCAATGTGGCTTATTATGTTTATTATTGGATAGGAATAAGCGAAAGTTTGTTGAACTCAACCGGGATTTGGTTTAATCAGAATGATGTATTGCACGTGCTCTTAATGGGATGGATGATTTATATATGGATAGCTTTACCAAATGTAATTGTAGACAAGGATGAAGTAAAACATGTTCAATTACTGAATGGGAGTAGATATGTTGAAGAAAAAAGGTAAATCAAAACAAAGGAAAATACGCATATGGGTTCTAATAGTATCTTTGGTACTTGTGCTTCTGTGTGCATATGTGGTGATAGAACCGTACTGGCTGATTGTTACAGAGTATGATATTTATGATCAGCAGCTCCCAGAGGAGTTTGAAGGGTATAAGATTACATTTGTATCAGATATTCATCACGGACCATATTTATCATATGAGCGCGTGGAAAAGCTTAGAGATAAAATAAATAAACTAGATTCTGACCTTGTTTTGTTCGGCGGTGATTATGTGCATAGGGGACCGGCTTATGTAGCTCCTGTATTTGATGCTTTAACCGGAATTTCTAGTGAAGATGGAATCTTTGGTGTTTTAGGTAACCATGACCATTGGGATGGCGAACAGGAAACCCGTGACGGATTCTTACGGGCAGGGATAACAGATATAGATAATAAGAGAGTTGTTGTACCAAAAGGTGATTCCATGATACATATTTCCGGAGTAGGGGATTTCAATGAAGATACCCAGGAATATACAAGAGATGAAGAAGTTTATAGCATTTTAGTATCACATAATCCAGACTATGTAGTTGAATTATCAGAGGATAAACCTAATCTAATGTTAAGTGGACATACTCACGGCGGACAGGTAACATTCTTTGGATTGTGGGCGCCGTTAATTCCTTCAAAATATGGCAATAAATTCCGTTATGGTGAAATTGACTATAACAATATTAAAATGATAGTCACAAGCGGAGTTGGAACTATAACTCCGCCGATTCGGTTTTTTGCACGACCGGAAATTGTGGTTATAACTCTTCATAATGGTGATGGCCAATGAAAATAAATTATCATTTTCACAGTGGTGTGTCTGTAGAAGCCGGCAATGATTTGTTTATATTTGATTATTATAGGCAGGGTTTTGATACCGAGACTCTTACATCATTTAAAAATGTATATGTATTTGTTTCGCATAATCACGGAGACCATTATGATAAAGTTATTTTGGATTGGGCTGAAATTAAATCGGATATAAAATATATTTTTTCTGATGATATTAAAATTGATAAAAAATATTCTAATATGTTTTTCATGAGGGCAGGAGAGCAATTGAAAATTGATGAAATAAATGTTTCTACACTTGATTCAACTGATGAAGGAGTTGCCTTTTTTGTAAAAACACGCGACGGAAATATATTTCATTCCGGTGATCTTAACTGGTGGCACTGGGAAGGAGAACCGGAAAATTATAATTTGGGCATGGAGCAAAAGTTTAAAAATGAAATAAATAAACTTTCCAAAGAGCAAATAGATGTTGCATTCATACCGGTAGACAAGAGGTTGGATTATGCAATGTATTATTCAATTGATTATCTTATGACGACGCTCAACGCGAAAAAAGTGTGCCCGATACATTTTTCGGGTGATGAAATATTTTTAAAAAAAGTGAAAGAAGACCTGTCTGACAGGGATTACTATAATAAAATAGATTTTTATCTTGGACCCGAATAGCTACCGGATGTAAACAATTTAACTCGCTGATACAACTCAGTGTATACGGCATCCGTGGGATGTTGTGTACACTTATGATGTATGGAGTGTGCGAAGGTTTTGATTAGTTTTATTTATGGCGACACCTAATAGTATTATGTGTGCACCCCAGAAAAGCCACATCATCATAAGGATGATACTTCCCAGGCTTCCATAGATGCTCGAGAATATGAAAAAATTGGTAATAATGAGAGAGAAAACATAGGTAAGCAAGGACCAGAGTATGGCTGAGAAAACAGCTCCGGGTAATGCTTCTTTTATACGAATCTTACTCTTTGTTGAGATTGTATATAGTACTGTAAAAAAGATTGTAAGTCCCAACAAGGCCAAAACTACACGCAGGATTCCCCCGATACCAGATAATGTTTCAGGATTTCTTCCGGTATATATTAAAAACGCATTCAGAGCCTCTCGGCCAAAGAGTACAAACAAAATAGATACAACTATGAAAATTATAAGAGCAAAGGTCAGAATTATTGCAAGGCCCATTCTGTGTGTCCATGCCCACCGATCTTCTTTCTTATATAAACTATTAACAGCGACAATCATTGCATGAGCAGCTCTGGTTGATACCCAAATAGTTGTCAGAATCCCGGCAAGTGACCAGAAAATATTCATGTGCTCACTGGCATTCTTAACAATATCAGTAAACATAGGTGCAATCTGCTCAGGTAAAAATGAGTTGATTGTGTTAATGAATATTGTGTTATCAATATTTATCTGGCCCAATAAAAGTAAAAGCAGGATACAAAAAGGAAAGAAAGCCAGTAATAGAAAAAAACTAATCTGTGCTGCAAGCATAGAAATATTGATTTTACTTAAAACTCTGAAAAATTCTTTTAAATATGCTCTGCTCTTTTTCATTCAATTATTATATACAAAATTATAAACATTTTCCATTTATTCAAACCATGATGAGTTTGTAAATAATTGGTATTGTGGGGTTGATTTGGGTAAATTGTTAGCATACAATATAACAAAGGTGGGAAGTCAGATGAATTTTATAAAAGGTAATTACTCATACATCTATCCCAACCCGGTGTTTTCTCAGAATTATACCGGGAGTTTTTCATATGAAAAAATAGAAATCTAATTCGAGCAGCGGGAATTTAATAGTACATCCGGGCTCGTAAGAGCCCTTTTTAATTATAGGGAGAAGGAAAAATCTAATGATTATTGTTTTAAAACCAAAAGTACAGGAAGCTAAAATACAGGAACTTATAAAAGAAATAGAAGGCATAGGCCTTCGAGTTGACCTTTCAAGAGGTTCCGAACAGACCATATTGGGATTGGTTGGAGATACCCACAGTGTTAATGAGATTCGTTTTGAAAAGAATGAAATAGTTGCAAAAGTTATGAGGGTGCAGGAACCATATAAAAAGGTTAATAGGCTTTTTAAACCTGATGGAACTATTGTTTCTGTTGCCGGACACGAAATTGGTGGTAACAAATTGGCAATAATAGCGGGACCATGTTCCGTTGAAAGCGAAGAACAGATAATAAGTGTCGCAAAGGATGTTAAAAAATTCGGAGCGGGGTTCTTAAGGGGTGGCGCATTCAAACCCAGAACATCACCTTATAGTTTTCAAGGATTAGGCGAAGAGGGACTTGATATGCTGATTCTTGCAAAAAAGGAAACCGGTATGCCTATAGTCTCTGAAATAATGGATGCAAATGTATTGGATAAGTTTGTAGATAATGTGGATATTATTCAGGTTGGCGCAAGAAATATGCAAAATTACAGTTTACTGAGGGAACTTGGGAAGATAAAGACCCCTATACTGCTTAAAAAAGGTTTTGCTTCAACCATTGAAGAGTGGCTCATGGCTGCAGAGTATGTGATGAACGAAGGAAATGAAAATATAATATTATGTGAACGTGGGATGAGGACTTTTGAAACTTTCACGCGTAATACCATGGATATATGTGCAGTTCCAATTGTTAAAAGATTAAGTCATTTACCTGTTATTTCAGATCCAAGTCATGGAACAGGCGTATCGTGGCTTGTTGAACCTGCTGCAAAAGCTTCTGTATCACTAGGTGCAGATGGATTGATGGTTGAAGTTCATAACTGTCCTGATGAAGCACTTTGTGATGGTGAACAGGCTCTGACACCCGAAATGTTTGAAGAATTAATGAAAAAACTGCGGCCTCTGGCAGCCCTCGAAGGCCGAACTATTTAAATATGCAAAATAAGCCCTCCGCCCATTTCGCAAAAATGCGAAATGGGCGGAGGGTTGATTTCGCGTTGGAGGTGGATTATGAAGATTGTAGTACTTGATGGGTATGCTTTAAATCCCGGTGACATGTCATGGACCGGGTTTAGTAAGTTTGGTGAATTAATAGTTTATGACCGCACACCCAAGGGGAAAATCATTGAAAGAATCGCTGATGCAGATGCAGTTTTAACGAATAAAACACCTCTGCGTAGAGAAACCCTTGAAAAGCTTAATAAGTTAAAATATATAGGAGTTTTAGCAACAGGATTCAATGTTGTAGATATTGATGCTGCAACAAAGAGTGGAATATCAGTAACTAATATCCCCGGTTATAGTACAGATGCAGTAGCTCAAATGGTCATGGCTCTTCTTTTAGAGCTATGTCATCATGCAGGAGATCACAGTAGGGAAGTAAAAGATGGAGCTTGGAGTGCTAGTAAAGATTTTGTTTTCTGGAGTTATCCGCTAGTTGAATTAAAAGGAAAAACTATTGGAATTATTGGCTTTGGACAGATTGGCAGAGCGGTAGCAAGACTTGCCAAGGCTTTTGGAATGAACATTCTTTACAACAGCAAGACGAAAAAAGAATACGCCAAAGAATTGGATGCAATATATACAGATTTAGATTCGCTTATTGAACAATCTGATGTAATTTCCTTAAACTGCCCATTAACTGATGAAACCAGGAATCTGATAAACAGAGAAACTCTTGTAAAAATGAAAAATTCAGCGTTTCTTATAAATACAGCAAGAGGGCCGGTTATAAATGAAAATGATCTTGCAGAGGCACTTAATGCAAATATTATTGCCGGTGCAGCTGTGGATGTGCTATCAAGGGAGCCTGCAGATAAGAAAAATCCATTGCTTAGTGCGAAGAACTGTATCATTACTCCGCATATTGCCTGGGCGACAAAAGAGGCCAGAGAACGACTTATGACAATAGCAATTAAAAATATAAAAGCATATATAGATGGAAAACCTCAAAATCTTGTTATTTAAGATTCTGTAGTGCGAAAAATGTTTTTATTACATTATAGGTAGTATCTGTAATGTTTTTTCCGGCGTTTTTTATTGAATCAGTCAATGTCATAGGACCGGGAGTTATACTGAAAATTGCATCAATTCCTTTTTCGTAAACAGCCTCATAACCATCACCGAGAAATCCTGATATACAAATAACCGGTACATTTGCCTTTTTGGCAATTAAAGCAATTCCAACCGGAACTTTGCCAGATGCAGTCTGAGAATCAGTTCCGCCTTCGCCTGTTATAACTAAATCTGCATCTTTTACTTTCTCACTAAACTGACATGCATCAGTTACGATTTCAATCCCCCTAGATAATATTGCACCGGTAAAGGCAACCAGTCCACCTGCAAGACCTCCGGCTGCACCTGAACCTGGAATGAGGTTTATGTCAAGACCTGAAGTTTCTCTGATTACAGAGGCGATATTTCTAAGGCCATCGTCCAGATGCTTTATTTGCCTTTGCGATGCTCCCTTTTGTGCAGAATATACATATGCTGCACCACGTTTACCAAACAGTGGATTATCTACATCGCAGGCTACTTTAATTTTAACTTTTTTAAGTCTTGGATCTAGAGAAGAGTCATCATAATACCTAACATCATTCATGAAGCGGCCACCATAAGAGAGGGGAATCCTGTCAGAATCATAAAAAACGACCCCAAGAGCCTGAGCCATACCCATTCCACAGTCAGTTGTTGCACTTCCTCCGACCCCGATAATTATATCAGTGCAACCTTCATCCAAAGCAGCTAAAATTAATTCTCCGGTACCAAATGTAGTTGTGTTCAGAGGATTTTGATGATGTTCGGGAACCAGTTCAAGGCCTGAAGCAGCAGCCATTTCTATAACAGCAATTTTCCCATCAGCCAGAATACCGAAAAAAGATTCAATTTCATTGCGAAGAGGACCGGTGGCTTTTGTGTAAACGTATCTACCGCCGGCACCGATTAACATTGCTGCTACCGTACCTTCACCACCGTCTGCTACAGGAATCTTTAAAATTTCAGGATTTACGAGCGCCTTAAGTACGCCGTCTTCCATGTGTCCAGCTACTTTGACAGCACTCATACACCCTTTGTATGAGTCAGGAGCAATTATGATTTTCATATAAACCACCACCATCATTAATGATACTTATATTATACCACCAAGGATAGGGTACTACGCATAGCCTTGACAAAAATGGCTTAACGATTATAATAATGTTAATCCAACTGTGATGATGGGAAGAGTAAGCTGGAATTTTTAAATCAGAGAGCGGTGACCTAGGCTGTGAGTCCCGTTGAGAAAATCCTTCTGAAAACCGTCCCTGAGCAAAGGCGTTGATTACGTTATAATCACCAATGAGATGGCGCATGCGTCAATCAGGGTGGAACCGTGGGAATTATCCCGCCCCTGGATATTATCCGGGTGGCGGGTTTTTTAAACCCAAAATTTGCAAAAACCCCCGGAGGGTTATTGTTAATTTTATGGCATCCGAGACGCTAAAGGAGCAAAAAATGATAAAAATTGCATTGAAAGACGGAAGTGTAAAGGAATTTGAAGCAGGTGTTAGACCAATAGATGTAGCAAATAGCATAAGTGAAGGATTTGCACGTCAGTGTGTTGCTGCAGAAATTAATGGTAGAGTGGCCGGGCTTACAGAGGAAATCACTGCTGATTCTGAACTTAATTTACTAAAGTTTGGCGATAAAGGCGGAGCAGATGTATACAGACATACTGCAAGTCACATAATGGCAAACGCAATAAAGCGCTTATATAAAGGTGCTCAGCTTGCAATAGGTCCATCTATAGAAACCGGATTCTATTACGACTTTGACATAGAGAATACATTTTCTGAAGCAGATTTTGAGAAAATTGAAGCTGAGATGAACAAGATAATCAAAGAGGATAATGAAATTGTCAGATTCGTTTTACCAAGGAATGAAGCCATTGCTTTGATGAAAGAGCTTGATGAACCATATAAAGTTGAATTGATTGAAGAACTACCAGAAGGAGAAGAAATATCCTTTTATAAACAAGGTGATTTTACTGATCTTTGTGCAGGTCCGCATTTGCCATCAACAGGCAGAGTCAAATCTTTTAAACTTATGCAGGTAGCCGGAGCTTATTGGCGCGGAAGCGAAAAAAACAAAATGCTACAGAGAATTTACGGAACAGCATTTGATAATAAAAAAGAATTGAAAAAATATGTTGTAGCTCTTGAAGAAGCCATAAAGAGAGATCACAATAAATTAGGTAGGGAACTTGAGTTTTTTACAACATCTGATGTTATAGGTCAGGGTTTACCTCTTCTTATGCCAAAGGGAGCAAAAGTAATTCAGATTCTCCAAAGATTTGTTGAAGATGAAGAAGAAAGAAGAGGCTACCAACTTACTAAGACACCTTTTATGGCTAAAAGCGACTTGTACAAAATGTCTGGCCATTGGGATCATTATAGAGAGGGTATGTTTGTAATGGGAAATGAGGAAGCAGGAGATGAACTGCTTGCACTTAGGCCAATGACATGTCCATTTCAATTTATGATTTATAATGCTGGTCTGAAAAGTTACAGGGATTTGCCGGTTAGATATAATGAAACTTCACCACTGTTTAGAAATGAAGCTTCCGGTGAAATGCATGGTCTTATAAGGATTAGGCAGTTTACACTTGCTGAAGGTCATATCATTTGTACGCCCGAACAATTAGAGCAGGAATTCTTAGATGTTATTGATTTATTGAATTACACCATGGAAGTTTTGGGGATTCAGGATGATGTTAAGTATAGATTCTCGAAATGGGACCCGGCTAATACTGAAAAGTACATAAACAACCCAAATGCATGGGAAGAATCTCAGAATAAAATGCGTAAAATACTTGATAAAATCGATATTGACTATGTTGAGGCAGATGGAGAAGCGGCATTTTATGGACCAAAACTTGATATTCAATTTAAGAATGTATTTGGTAAAGAAGATACACTTATTACTGTGCAGATAGATTTTGCTTTACCCAAAAGATTCGATATGCAATATATTGACAGTAACGGTGAAAAACAATATCCATACGTTATACACAGAAGTTCAATTGGATGTTATGAGAGAACGCTTGCATTGCTGATTGAGAAATATGCAGGGTCGATGCCGGTATGGCTCGCGCCGATTCAGGCAAAAGTTCTATCAATCGCAGAAGCCCACAGTGACTATACATATGAAGTTAAAGAAGCTCTTGAAGCTGCCGGCGTAAGAGTTGAAGCCGATATCCGTAACGAAAAACTCGGATATAAAATCCGTGAAGCAAGGAATCAAAGAGTTCCTTATATACTTGTTGTAGGAGATAAGGAAATTGCGGACAGGGCAGTGGCTGTAAGAAGCCGTAAAGATGGGGACATTGGAGCTATAGCACTGGATGACTTCATCGCAATGGTGAAAAAGGACAATGATGAAAGGGTAATCTGGTAATATGAATATATATAAAGAGTGGAAGAAAAATATTGACGACAGCAGTAATAAAACTTTTTTTGATGCATACTTAGAAAAGGAAATGGATGCTTATACTAGTATTCTGGAAGAGGGAAAAGGCATTTTAAAAGGAAATTGTGGAGAATTAGCTGAAAAGTTTGAGATGGATTTGCCTATTTTCGGAGGTTTTCTTGATGGTGTCAATTCTAGTTTAGAAGAACAATTAGAGTTAGAAGGGCTTACTGAAGAATCGGAAATTGACTGTAAAATTGATTTTGAGAAACTTTTGTATAATATGCATGCTGCAAAAGCAAATTGGCTTTATCTTCTTGAAGAATGGGAGTCAGTACTGCCCACAGAAAAACGAGAAGAAATTAAAAAGCAATTCAATCGTGATACTACTGCCGTATCCAGCAAAGTCGGCCGTAATGAACCGTGTCCATGTGGCTCGGGTAAGAAATACAAAAAGTGCTGCGGTAAATAATAAAATTTCAAAAAGATAAAAGCGTCGGAAACCCCGGCGCTTTTTAATACTGGTGTATTAGCCCTCCGCAAATGAACCATTAACTAGTCCGATAGCTTCTTCTATTGGGCTATTTTAGTATTTAAAACTCTCTTATGACAAAATATGGTAAAATAGTTTTAGGAGGCATATAATGTTCTATCCTATAATTTTAGTAATCATGGTTGCTGCATACGGGATTTACTCATTACCGGAGGTTAAAGGTCTGGTTGGTGAAATTGCTGTGAAATTTGCACTTTTATTTCTACCAGATGATGAATACATTATTATGCATGACATTTATATACCTGCATATGACGGATTGTATACTCAGATTGACCACCTGATTGTTGCATCCTGTGGAATCATAGTTATAGAAACCAAAAACTATAGTGGTAAATTATCAGGGAGCAGTAGAAAAAAATACTGGATGGCATATAGAGATGGTGAGTACCATAAAGTATATAATCCAATAAGGCAAAATTCTTATCATATAAGAATGTTAAAGGAAAACTGTCCTAAAATTGAAGATGAAAAAATATTTTCGATAATATGTCTTTCATTTGGTGCAAAAGTAAAAATTGATACCAAAACACCTATAGTCGGCCCATTTAGATTAAAAAAAACAATTGCAGCGCTTAATAGTAGATCGTATAAGCATTTTGCTAAAATTAGTATAA
>Ga0255407_1012_pt1 | contig 14966 bp, 11 predicted proteins | sample ANMaggSSYBR01I13_FD_182129 | JGI IMG/M metagenome (GOLD analysis project Ga0255407, IMG submission 182129) | Sediment cell enrichment communities from methane seep in Santa Monica Basin, California, United Staets - ANME aggregate JGI... | ecosystem: Environmental > Aquatic > Marine > Cold seeps >... | reverse complement strand
CCTATTCATAAACCCAGTCTACACGATTACGTTAATGACAATAAATACCACCTCCTTTTATACTGTTTCCTACAGTTGTCTTTCTTGCCGTTTTTTTCATTCGATAATTTCCGTGTGCGTCTCTAAGCCTAAATGGTATCACAAGAGACCGATTCCCAGACTGTGCTCTTTGCTTCAGTTATTTATGCTTTCCGAAGTGGGAGACAGTTTCAATGTCCCTCCATCAGCCCACATATCCAGATACAAAAAGCTGTCTTGAAAGAAGAAATTGGCTGTAAAACCGAGATTCTGTACAAATTCGTTGCCGAGAGAGTTCGGTTCACACGCCACTTTGGTCATGAGTCCAAACTCGATGCTTAAAATACTATTGTCACTGGTGGTGTATAAACCGCTGGCATTATTGCAGTCAGCTTTGACGTTGACAGAGCCATCATCATTGAAGATCAGAATATAATTTTCTGGATTTTCCACTTCGAATTGATTGACAGGATCGGTGAAGGATACCCATTGCCAGGCATTTGCGGTCAACATTTCTATAGCGCCATCGGACGTCTCGACACTAGCTTCTGTTGCTGGCACATCGGTAGCTGATGTTTCAGGTTTTTTGTTACAACTTGTAGATAGTAACCCAAAGGCTAATACCATTGCCAGATTAGCCGCAAGATATAACTTTGTTTTTTTTGATGAGTGATACTTTAACATATTTTCTCCTATAAATAGACAAGTTCTCTCTACAAGTTATTGAACGCACTGCGAGAGTATGGTTTGCTGAATGGCATCAATAAATAACTGAGCAGAACTATTCCGCAATATTACAGAATCTGCGCCTGCTGCCACCAATGTCTCGCGGTGCTTTGTGGTCATTGCAAGTGTCAAGACAGGTACGCGTGGATAGTTTTTCTTCACCCGGTCCAAAAGTTCCAGCACCTCTTCCTCCGGTAAAGTAGCGTCTAAAACCATCAATTGAAGAGCCTCCTTATTAAGCAGTTTGCTCGCAGAGAGACAGCCGCTTGCTATTTCTACTACCTCTATGGGAGGTAGGGATTTGAGCATAATGTGCATAGAATCACATAAGATTCCAGGTTGAGATACAAGTACAGTAGAGGTTGGAACAATTTTTGCAATCACCATTTATCCTATGGGCAACGAATAATTTCCTATGATCAAGATTAGTTACTTGATACAGATGTAATCTCTTCCTATTTCGGCTTTTCCTTGGTAAAAGTCTTTCTGTCACTCTGCATTATTATCGAGTTGACCTGAATATCTTAAACCCTGATCTGCCTGTATACCTGCCATCATAACAACGAACCTGCCAACGCGCATGGGCGGAATATGGTAATTGGGGAAAATGAAAATCCTCCAAAAAGAGGAGGATTTCTCGTCGGAAAGGATTAAATATCAGACTTCCAGGTATGTATGAAGATAAAGTTATTAACTGGGCAATAGCGCCAAGGGAGATCCCATTCAAGGGATGCCGCTTTATAGCCCGGCGAATTCATCACCAAACGGCAGCGGGATTACCCGTTTTCTTTCTTGACCTCCATCCACGACTGGGAGGTCTACAGAGAAAGATGATTATTCTTCCATTAACCCAACCTCGATTGCATACAACGCAACCTGGGTGCGATTCTTCAAATTTAGTTTCTGCATTATGTTTCTCATGTGAGAGCGGATGGTGTGCGAACTGATTACAAGATACGCGGCAGCCTCTTGGTTTGAGAGTCCCTGTGCAATACAGCGCAACACGTCCATTTCGCGTGAAGTTAATGGCTCTTTCAGGGGGTGTTTCTCGTCCTCATCCTTCAGTGCCATAACTTTACGAGCCATCTCCAATGGCAAAGTAAAATGTCCATTATGGACACCACGGATGGCATACAGAAGTTCGTCCGGAGAGCAATCTTTCTTCAGATACCCATCCGCACCGGCCCGTATAGCCGCGATGATATCATCGTCCTCTCCAAAACTGGTCAAGACAAGGATGCGTGCTTCCTGGGCGTGGGCTTTGATCTCTGGGATGGCCTCCACACCGCCTTTGCGTGGCATTAACAAGTCCATTAATATCACATCGGGATGCAGTGCCCCGGATTGAGTGATGGCTTCAACTCCATCGCCCGCTTCTCCAACGATTTCGATATTGAAACGAGGAGTAGACAACAGGGAAACCAATCCTTTGCGGACAACGGTGTGGTCTTCAACAATTAGGACGCGAATTTTTTCTTCATTCAAAGGAGCAATCCTCCATGATTCTGCTATTGCGAGGAAAACCATATCGCTTTGGACACTACTCAAGAGAGAAAGTAACAGCCTAATGATTGCGAACGGAGCGAAGCGGATTGCGACAACCTGCCTTTCCACAAAATGGGATTGCTTCGGCGGAAAGATGCCACCTCGTATTGACGTAAATCAAATGGTGACTTGGACAACCGTACCCTCGCCCGGGTGTGATCGGATTTCTAACTTGCCGCCAGATTGACGGACACGCTCTCGCATATTGCCAAGCCCCATGCCCCCCTGACTTTCATTGGTGTTGAAACCGAGTCCATTGTCACTGACCTTCAGAATCGCTCCAGTCTCCGTTGCCTTCAATTGTACTCGAACTTCGGCGGCGTGGGCGTGTTTGAGGCTGTTGTTTAAGGCTTCCATGGTCAAGTGATAGATTGTTTCTTCGATTTCAAGTGGGATGTCCAGGAATTCATCCACCTCACAAATTGCCTGGATTTCCAACCGTCGCTCAACCATATCTAAACGGGTTTCGATAGCTTCGGCAAGCGTCATATTAGCGAGAGCCTGGGGCTGTAGATGGAATAAAAGCAGACGCATTTCCCTTAAAGAATTCACAGCATTTTCTTCTATTTGCTTCAAATTGTCATCCAGGCGGGGTTGATCGCCGTCTTCAATGGCATAGTGTGCCGCCCGGGAAAATAGGACCTGGCTGAAAAGCATTTGGGTGATGGAATCGTGAAGTTCTCGTGCCAATCGCTGCCGTTCTTCGGAGATGGCTATCTCTTCAACGTAATCGCGTAAGCGCTGGTTTTCCAGTATAATGCCCAATTGATCGGCAAGCCCATTGAGCAGAGAAATTTCGTCAAGGGCAAAGACTTCGTCCGAACGGCGAAAACAAATAAGAACTCCCCGTGGTTGATCCTGCGCTTGGATCTGAGCCATTAGGGAGACAGGATATTCTAAAATCTGATAAGCCGATGGTAGAAGCGACTCTTGCTCGTGTTTGGAGTTGACTATCGGCTTACTCTTGGATTCTGCCCAGCGACCAAAACGACCTTGTAGAGGGATTTCATTGAACAGGAGGCGCGAGTCCTCCGGTAAGTTGATGTGCGTCACCAGCTTCATCGTTGCGTGATCCTCTGAAAAGAGATGTACGGAGACAGCATCACAACGGGCCGCTTCCATGATCCGGGCTGCCGCAGGAGAAAGCAAATCATCCAGGCTGCGCGTTTCGCTGGCCATTATGGTCAGGTCGAAAAACGCGGCAAGCTCTAAAGTGCGGTCAGCGACACGCTTCTCCAGGGTCTCGAGGAGTTGGCGAGTTTCGAACTCAGCCTGCCGGCGTTGGGTGATCTCTTGTTGGAGATCTTCATTGGTGAGGATCAACTCAGACGTGCGTTCCTGTACACGTTGTTCCATGGTGTCGTGTGCTTCTTGCAGGCCGGATTCATCCTCTTTGCGCATCGTGATGTCTTCTTTTGCCGCAATAAAATGTGTGATATGGCCTGCTTTGTCCTTTACAGGTGAGATGGTCGCGGATTCCCAATAGAGCTCACCGCTTTTCTTACGGTTGTGCAACTCGCCCTCCCAAACCCCTCCCTGGGTGATTGTCTCCCACATGTCGTTATAAACCTGCACCGGAGTAAACCCTGATTTCAGGATGTTGGTGTGTTGCCCGATAGCTTCCTGAGATGGGTAGCCAGTGATCTTTGAAAAGGCCGGATTGACAAACTCAATCACACCCGTGGGATCGGTAATCACAATCGTTCCGCCGCTCTGTTCAACTGCACGAGAGAGCTTGCGTAGTTCTTCTTCATTTTGCTTGCGCTTGGTGACATCGGTAGAGATCGCGCCTAACATGAAACCGGCTTCTGTTTTGATGGGAAAGAACCGTTGCTGAACGAAGCTTTCTCCTCCATCAGCCCGCTGGAAAGCATTCTCGGTGATTTGGTTCAACCAGGGGGATTCTCCCGTCTGGAGTGCTTTCATGATCAGCGTTTTGAAATGTTTGGGGGCATCCGGAGTTTTGCGATCATCAGGAAGCAGTTGAACCTGAACCTCCCACATGTGAGTATCCAGCACATCTTTCTGTTTCAGCCCGGTCAATTTCTCGGCGCCGCGATTCCATTCGATGATCAGCCCGTGTTCGTCCACCAGCACAATACCGTCGGTTGACTGCCCAACGAAATTGCGGAATTTGCTCTCGTTCTCCCGTAGTGATCTCTCGATTTGCTTACGCTTGGCGACTTCTCGAGTAAGTTTCTCGGTTTTTGATTTAAGAATATTTACTTCTCTTCTGACTGCTTCGGTATCGTGCGCCACCTTGAGAACTTTCAAACGTTTATCAGTATTCTCATTGAAGATAACCTCATTAATGGAGTGGAATTCTTTGAAGTGATACAATGCCTGGTTATTATCCTCTTGTCCCTCATATATTTTGGATAATATGAAATGCCCCTGAGCCAACTCATAATTGGCTTCAATGGATAGCGAAATTCCTATTGCTTGATGGAGATATTCTATAGCTAGATCATCCCGTTGTTCTGCGCGGTATACTTTCCCCAAATTCAACAGAATCGAACTCTCAAACACTTTGTTCTCCATTTTTTTGGATAAATCCAGTGCTTGCTTCAGGAAATGAAGTGCCTGTGTTGTATTCCCCAGTTTTCGATAAGTTTCCCCAATGATTTTGAAAGAATACGATTCGAATAACTTGAAGCCTGATTCTTGATTAACTTGTAGCGAGGCTTCCCCGTGTTTGAGTGCTTTTTCGTAATTCTCTTCTATCCAATAGATATCTACCAGATTCATATGAGAGAGGGATTCAATACGTTTGTATCCGATTTCGGACGAGATTTGCAGATTATTGAGAAGCGTTTCTCGGACGCCTTCATAATTACCTGCCGCGAAGTTAATGACAGCAATATTATTATTAGCGTTGGCAATGAGTTGTTTGTCATCTCTCTGCTGTGCCGCTTCGAGTTGTTTTAAGGCATACTCAAGCGCAACAGGATAATTACTAATTTGAGAATAAATACCGGCAATGCCATCGAATACATCGGGCATTCCTTTAAGATGTCCGAGCCTTTCGAATATCTCTTGCGCATTGAAAAGTTGACTGAGACCTTCAGGATGATTTCCTGTACGCGTGTTGAGGTATCCTAAAGTTCGCAGGCTATAAGCAACACCCAATAAATAAGGGTCAAATCCTTTTTGTTTGGATTTGGATAGCGCGTGAGCTTGTTCGGCAAGAGTTAGAGCCCGTGGAAAATCAGAATCACTCAAAGCCCACGCCAAATCATTTAATGTATCTATTTTCAAATGAATATCAATATGGTGAGTATTTTCGCAATCCGACAATTGTTTTTCTAGCTGGTGTATTTTCTTGTTGTCTGTCATAGATAGAAAAGGTGTGGTTTGCCCTAAATAATGGAAGTATGTTATATGTCTCTTTATTTGGGTAGAGAAATACAAGTTATTGAGTATTCTTTGGTCATCAACCAGTTGCACTTACAAGTTGAATCCAAGGTTATTGATAATGATAACTGTTAAGGGAACTCTTCTGCAAAACGTAAAAAACAGAGTACCTGCAAATAATGTAAGCCCTCTCTTACCATAAACAATAACATTTCTACACGCTTATGCTTTGAAAAGCAGTTTTAAACACTCTTTTCAGAGCATAATATCATACAAGAGTATTTATATAAAGTCTTCGGATTATTAAAATTTCAAGCGCAACAAAAAATAATTTGAAGAACATAATCCTATTGTTGATACTGGAATAATCGAGTCGCCAATCCAGTTGATTTGGTGCATATCTGGTGCAACCAGGGTGGAAAAAAAGATAGATTTTGTGGACTCAATAGACGATATATAGTTGACTCCATCGAGAGGATGAACAGGATTTCCCCCCCCCCATGGAAAGGATTTTCAGTCTTCCCGTCCAATTCGAAGTCAGGTGTTAATAAGAATGCTTTTGATAACTAATCTTATCTCAAACATAAAACCGATGAAATTTTCTGAAAAGGCTGCCTTTGTCTAAGAGGGGATCCCCTCCGCCATACAGCCAAGTAGACGGACCACATCCCTCAATCCATAAGGCGGGTCTTGCATGATGGTATCGTAGGGGGACTTTCCTCCTATCTCCTGTAGTGGAGTGTGGAGAAATATCTCTCGATCTTCATTTTCTGGGTATAGGTCAATCAGGAGACTAGCTGTTTCAGTGAATTGTCGCGTAGTTTCAACATGGTGTCCCCTCATATTGGGTCGCATGTTTTCGAGCGCCCTTTCCCATCGGCTTACGGTTTCTGGTCTTACATTGCCTAGAGCTATGCCAGCCTGGATCTGGGTGAACCCCAGGATATTGCGTGCTTTTTTCAACTCTTTTGGATCTACAATCATCACTGCTGCCATATACCACCTCTTTCTGTAACATAGTACATATCATGACATGTGTCTAGTCATCGAAGGGATGATCTTGGACAATGATATCCTATCAGTGACTTGGAGCATATCCCTAACTGACTTGATGTCAGACGCCCGCATTTTCCAAACCCCGTTTACTCCCATTTAGAGGGCAATTTTAAGTTATTTTAGGTTTTATTGACGATAATTTGAATGATTTTCCTGATAATTGCACCGGGGTTGCACCAGGAAACGATTGAAACATCCGAAAATACACCCCCACCAGACCCATTTCTTGACTTTTCCCCTCTGAAAAGATACAATCTTCCTGCTTTTCAAGCAACGCCCCGTAGCTCAATGGATAGGCCCTTCGTCTCCCACTTCGCTTTCGCTCAGTGTCCGCTCAGGGTAAACTTTTGACTTCGAATTGTGCGAGAGGGGTGTCCATCCTGTATATGGAGGAAAACTGAGTCCATCCTCTCGATGGAGTCAACTCACAATTGTCCATTAAGATCACAAATTCCATCCTTTCCATGCCCATTGCACCACGATCGCACCAGCAACCTCACAAATCAACTGGTTTGGCGGCTTGATTAATAATCAACTAGAGACATCCCACCTACTCTACTTTGTGAATATATTGCCCCAGCTGGTCATTCAATAAGGGCGATGTTAAGCTATTGTAAGGCGATTTGAATTGAAGCATGTTTTATTTAAAGCATAAGGCTGAATACAAGAACAGATTCCTATATCAGCCTATTATTGATCAGTTTTCGAATTTACATATTTTCATTCAGGGTTTCAATCATGTTAACAAGATTTTTCAAGCAAGAAGTAGGCTTTACTCTGGTTGAACTGTTGGTTACTATAGCCATCCTGTCATTGCTGTTTGGCATCATAACCCTGGCATTGAGTGACGTGGGTGCCAATGCTCAATCAGAAGTCTGCACATCGGAGTATCATGTTGTTCAGTCTGCTATAGATATTTACATGGCCGAAAATCCTGGTATTACGCTTTCCGCGGGGACAAACACTACAATAAGCAACGGAGATGGTCAATTTGCTGATTTTCTAAGGGGTACCACAGTTGGTTTGTATTCTTGGACAACTGCGGGAGTTCTGACTGCCGGAACATGTCCTGCTCCGGTTTCCACTCCGCCCGGTCCCTGTGGAATCCCAGGCTACTGAGCCCAGCTTGACGGTCACGGCAGACATGCCCGGTTCACCATCATTGCCAGGACCCATTACCATTCTTGTCGTTCCACACACCGCCAGATATGGATCCCAGCGCAGGCGTGGAGGAAAGTGTTGATGTCCCTGACAAAGGGCAGATCTATTACCGCTCCCAAAATATTATTAAACTTTTGAGTAGATCAATGATCGTGAAACCCGTTTTACTTTTTTTTGTAAATCACCTCTTATCGAAAAGGTGTATTCGTTTTGATCCTCCACCTCTGGAAAGATGACTTGGCTGGGGCTTGTTGTAACTGAAACAAAACAGGAATTGTGAGTATCGCTTCTAGAGCTCGAAGCTCCCCCTCCGAATAGGAGTATAATAACAACCATCGAACCAATGACTATGCGCATTACTTGACGGGACTGATGCATTCTGCCTGGCTTATATAAGTCTATTTCAGTGAAATCAATACTGGCGGGAATAGAAATTCAGACAAATGATATTTCTGTATTTTAATAAATATATGAGAAAAGGACCAAATGCATCCAATACTTTTTGTTATTTCAGGAATACCCATATACGCATCACCTGTTTTTCTGGTGCTGGCAATTATTATTGGTTTTTTTGTCGGGCGAAACGAAATCCGTCGACGTGGGATTAGAGATAAGGAATTTTACCTCTATTGGATATTTTCAGTTCCTGTAGCGCTTGTTCTGGCGGCGATCAATTCAGCGTTATTTTATAACCGCTTGCTTTATATATTTTCCAACCTTGGTGAGCTCCCTTCCAGCGGGTTGGTTACATTTGGGGCCGTAATCGGAACATTGGGGCTGGGGTTCATCAATGCAAAGTTCTATAAAAGATCCGTAGGCCAGACACTGGATGTCATTTCGATCATCCTCCCCCTAATCTTTGGCGTTTATCGCATCGGCTGCATCTTGAACGGCTGCTGCCATGGCCTGGAAACAGATGGGCTTTTTGGAGTATATCTCCCGAATTTATCCGGCCAGTGGGAAAACCGCTACCCAACCCAGATTATGCTACTGGTCTTCGATTTTGCCCTATTCTTTTTCCTTTGGAAATGGAGACTTAAAAATCCCGTCGATGGAAAAACCACCCTGTTCTTCCTGCTTTCCTTTTCGATATTCCGCCTGCTGATAGATAGCCTTCGAGAACTGCCCAGGGTAAATGACTGGATAAATCTCCACCAGCTGGGTTCTATAATCATCTTGCTGATCACTTTATATGTCCTGATCATGATCCAACTTAAAAAATCATCCCAGAAAGACTGATCTTTTCGTAAAATAATCGTCCCAGAAGTGTCTCTTCTGTATTCCTGACGGGAGGTGGTGTTCACCCAGGACAGCGGCGCGCCCTACGGCCCCAAGCAGGTCCAGAAGGCATTCAAAGCTATCCTTGCCCTCGCCGGCTTACCGGACATGCGCTTCCATGACCTGCGCCACACCGCCGCCACCCACATGCTGGTCAACGGGATCGATCTGCTGATTGTTTACCGGTGCCTGGTATACAGCAGTGCCGACATCACGCTGGACACTTGCGTTCACATGTTTCATAGCGCTCAGGAAAATGCCGCGGCGATAAAGGATGAGATCACCACAGCAGTATCCTGGTCGGCTGACTTGGTTGCACCACAAAGGGCAATTGCACCCCAGTTGCACCAAAAACCCGAGTGATTTGCACCCAGTTGCACCACAATTACACCAAGAATCAGACGCCTGAATCAGATCACATTAAGATATCCCACCTTAAACGAAAAATGTTAATGTTTTGTGCCTTGAATTGACGATAAATTTACCTGGTGAATAATAGTTTCGCACACGCACCCGCAGCTCAATGGATAGAGCCCTTCGACTTCCCCTGCGGGGATCAGGACAGGCGTCTGACTTCGAATTGTGCGAGAGGGGTAAACACAGTGTATCTGGGGGAAACCTACGTCCATCCTCTCTATAGAGTTGACAACAATCTGTCCATACAGAGCATTATTTCCATCCTTTCCACCCTGGTTGCACCACAATTGCACCAGAACTGAAGATCAAATCAACTGGTTTGGCGGCTCAATTTCAAATAAATAAAGACACCGTTTTGGATAATATCAGGCGGTGTCTCTTGAATTAAAAATGGTGGATTTAAAGCTTACATAAATCTATTCAACACATATTTGACCCTGAGTTTTATTCGTGTTTTTCAAACCCTAGTTTACTTACCTAGGCTCTGGATTGAACCTTTTTGAGGGGATGTGCAAAAACCCCCAATATGATTAACATTATCTCAGAAATCGGTATATTATTCATGGGGTTGTTCTCCTTTTGGATGTGTAAACTTAATATTGGAGAACTTCCCCATTTTGTTAAACCTAATTCACATCAGCCGTAATCATGTTTGATTTATGGTTCTAGCGGATGCGCGCTCAGCCGAAAAACGCCCCTGCCGTTTATCCCGGCATACAATACCGAGCCATTCTGTGAGAGGGCTAGATTGTTGATATTCCGTACCGGTAACTCCTGGTTCAGGTACTGCCATAAAACACCACCGTCTGTGGAATAATATACTCCAGACAAGAGAGAGGCAGCGTAGATCAAACCCGGGTGGACTGGATCAGGCAGCAGTTTCACGATCAATTCATTAGCATCCATCCCCGCTCCTGCCCATTCCCAAGTCTGTCCCCCATCAGCACTTCGCCAGACGCCACCTCGCTGTGTGGTTGCGAAAATGGTCTCATAATCGAATGGATCAAAAACTACGTCAGTAACTAGGTCAATCTCCCCAGTTGCCATAGGGTTTAGGCTGTCCTGGATTGGGATCTGCTGGTTGGCAGACTTGAATCCCGCAACTTTTGTCCAGTTCGTTCCGCTATTTATACTTGAATACAGGCCGTTCACCGTAGCAGCATAGAGTTGAGAACTGTTTGAAGGATGTACCGCTATATTGAGGACAGCCTGGTTTGTGAAAGGGGCGCCAGTGAGTTCCTGCCAGCTGCTGCCGCCATCCTGAGACCTGTAGATATTGGGCATCGGTTCCCGGCAGATATCTAAAGAACCATTCAGGCAGGCTGCATTAGAGAATCCTGCATACATCACCTGTGAGTCGGAAGGTGCCACTGTGAAAGCCCGCATGGAAACAACATCGTTCACCAACCGGCCGGCGGTGAATTCAGCCATTGTATCTAATATTGGGATTTTGATCCAGGACATACCCAAATCTTCACTGCGCCATATATTTCCACCGGAATCAGAAGCAAGGATCGCAATTTCTGAAAGAATAAATTTCTCGGCTGAAGGTAGAGGCGTTCCTTCCCAGGTACTGCCAGAATTATTGCTTAGAAAGGCTCCGGTATTGGCGCCAACCAATAACTTGCTGCCATCTCCAGGGAGCACGATCATCCCGGAGATGGCAGCGCCGGTATAGCCTGCGCTTGCATCTAGCCAGGTAACACCTCCATCCAAGGACAGGAAGTTTCCTCCACCGTAGTTGTTCACAAAAATACGGTATGGATTACGCGGGTCCACCTGAAGATCAATTGGCATTCCGGCGCTGCGGTCTTCCGTTTCCATTGGGAATGTATCCCAATTCTCACCGCTGTCATTTGAACGGGAAATCTGATCTTCTGTAGCTGAATACCAGATATCGGGATTGCTGGTTGAGATTTCCACCGCGTCAGACATGGACGGTCCAAATTCACACCGCTGCCATGTGTCACCGCCATCCCTGGTGACAAATACACCGCCAACCGCTGGATTACTCACACCAGCCAGCAGAATATTGGGATCTGTTGGGTGCATGAACAGGCTAGGGATAATCAATCCGCTCAAGCCATTCTTCTGGTCCAGGATTTCCCATGAATCTCCGCCATCGCTGCTGCGCACAATACCGACCCCGTTTAAATTACCCGGTGTGCTGTTTCCAGCCATGCGGTCGAAGATCCCGGTGGAGACATACAATAGCGCACTGTCTTCCGGGTGTATCCATATATATCGAGCCAGGTTATCCCCATACCAGATCCGCTGCCAACTCAACCCGCTGTCAATAGATTTATAAACCTCTCCCCCCACACCCCAGTCATCGGGCGTGTGCATTTCATTAGCCCATGTGATGGCATCCACTTCGGTAGCTGCATAAACGATATTGGCATTTTGGGGGTCTATGGTGATTCCACGCACACTGCGGCCGTTCTCCGTGATCCCGTTATCCATTTCCTGCCAAGTAGCGCCATTATCCGTGCTGCGATAAACGTGACCGATGAGCTGAGTGCCGGCCCAGATGATGTCATAATTATGCGGGCCAATCGTCAGGCAGAAGATGGGGATATCGTTGTTAGAAGTGGGTGTGATGCCCTCATTGCTGGTGAACCAAGTCTGGCCGCCGTTTTCGCTTTTGTGAATCCCTGCATGGGCATCGGTAACAAACATGATTTCCGGGTTATCCGGCCGGATGCGGATGTCGTATCCCAACCCGCCCGGAGGACCCCCAACCGCTGTCCAGGCTTCCCCCAAGTAAGCAGGGGCGCCAGGGGGGAGATCAACGAGAACCACTGGATGAGTGCCGGATGGATCTGGGTCACTGGGCTGATCTCCCATAGGAGGATCCATATTAACCACAAGTTCCACAATGCGGTATTCGATATGCGTGCCCATATCTACTTGCAGTTCAAAGACCTGTGGTCCTTCAGGACAAACTTCCTTTCCTCCCGACACGGGGATCTCTTCGCCATTCAAAACGACGCCAACCCCACCCTGAATTTCCCAGTGCAAATACGTGCACTGACCCTGGTCAATCACATCGGACTCCAGAAAAAATACAATTTCAGGAGCCGGCGGCTGATCAGGTGGAGAGGATGGCACGTTGCACCCGACCAGATACACGAAGCTCAATAGGGTCATCAGGGATAAGTTCAGGATTCGTTTCATCATTTTCTCCTTACAACTGGATGGTTGCTGGCATGCCCCAACAAGAGAGACAGGCTCTTTTTTAATCATATACCTAACCTGTCATTGTACCTATTTCAACACTATGATCTGCTGGGAAATGATGATGTCCGGTACATCCCAACCTTTTTCCTCAATCAACTCGATGAACGCCCGCCGGAAGACCAGTACGACTTCTAGGGTAGCTGGCCCTTCTTTTGGCGCAGAAAATCTGTAGCTTGTGCTGTCGGTTTCCAGCGCAGGGATGCGGTTGTCACTGAGTATGCGCGTGGGGTTCCAGTAAGCCCCCGTCGGGGTTTTCTCCGTCCATAATTCTTGCAAAACTTTGGCATAAATCGTCCCAGGAAGTCCGGCATAATAACCCTGCGATGGTTTACCAATTCCCCCCCCAGTCAGGTATGGTTGGCCCGTCAAGCTGTTCCAGCTGATTACCGAGTGAGTCGGAAACCTGTACCCATAAGATCATATGCCGCAAAGGGCTGTCCGTGGGAATGTGGTGGCCGGTGTTATCATTGAAGATCTCCACCTCGAGGTTGATCTCCTCTCCGGACAGGTCAGCCTTGGTGGTCATCGTCACAGCTTCCTGCATGAATTCAGTGTCCATCACCCCCAGCATCTTATGGCTTGAGATCGTTTTCGGATCCCGTACCAGACCGCCCTCTTCCGCGAGCGCGAAATGGTCGGCCAAACCTGACGGCATATGACAGTCCTGGCAGGTTTGTCCAGTCTCTTCGTCTCTGTAATCACTCTCCAGCCATTCACCGTAAGAATTGTATATCACCGTATCCCAGAAAACGGCCTGATGGCAAGGTGCGCAGTAGGCACTTTCCTGCTGGATGGGGGAAAAGGTATCTTCTCCTGGAGCGACATCATCCAGCGGCCCGGCGAAGAACTGATGGCCCTCCGGCGGCCGACGGAATTCATAGGACAACACTCCAGGCATATTTGGACGGGGCATCTGCGTGATCGGGTCAAGTTTCACATCCCAGATCTTATGGCAGAAATCACAAGGCACACCCTCGGCAGCTACACCGGTCACTTTTGTTGGATCAATGCTATAAGGTTCATTTACTGACGCAGCGGGTGTGTGACAGGCTGCGCAGTTACCATCCGTATTCGGGAAATCAAGCTTATAGCCGGGGCCGAAATAAGGTTTACTGAGGTCAGGAGGAAGGGGGAAGCTGCCGTAATCCTGGCTTGTCCCAAAGCGGGTCGGAGGGCTTTGATTGCCATTAACATCTGTACCGTTGTACATGGAAATGAACCGCGGGTTTTGCGCAGACTGGGAATGAGCATCCAGCAGCCACTCGTCCACCGGGAGCATCGTGCTATCCTTGGACCCGACGTTGCTGTGGCAGGCCGCGCAGCCTTGATCTTCTCCTGCGCCAGGGTGAAATTCTGAGGGCAGCCAGTCATAATCTGGGTTATCTTCTGCAGCATGGGAATGGAGTTCGATCACGATCTTTTTATCGCCAGGCCGGGCTTCCGCGCCAACGATGAAAAAACCTGGAGACCAGGCGGTGACAAAAAACTCCTCACCTAAAGGCAGATCGGTTAGAACAAACTGCCCATCTTCATCCGATAAAGTCGTAACTTCAGTGGTCTGGACCCGCACCACTGCCCCTGAAACGGGGGTTCCTCCTTCATCAATGACCACTCCGGACAAACCGGTAAACCGGCCACCACAGCTGCTCATTAAGACGATTAGCAGGCAAACCAGACCCTTCTTCATCCTTTCCCTCCTGACCACAGGTAAGATGACAGCTCCTCCAAATTCAGCAAGATTTTGAGATCTGCCATCTGGATAAAGCCCAATTCTAAAACAGGTGTTTTATTGACTTCCTGTATAGCCTAGCTGAAAGACCCCGCCTCAATCTGTTGCCATAAACACCCAATGTAATCTAATAACTAACAAGCAATCTTCTGCCCAATATCTTCTTTAGTAGCGCCTAAAGCCAGGAGTGATTTAATCTGTAAATCTATAGAAACCGTAGGGTCGGCTGTTTCAATCTTAGAGAGGCGGGATTGACTTGATTTGAGTATTTTTGCTGCATTTACTTGAGACAACCCTCTCTTTTCACGATGTTCTTTCACCATCTCGCTGAGAGTGATTTTTAACTCAATGTATTCCATTTCTTCATCTGTGAGACCAAGAAAATCCTCAACTCCACCAAACTTCCAACCTTTGGCTTCTAGTTCTTTTCTCCGCTTGCTGT
>Ga0255407_1011_pt1 | contig 15190 bp, 15 predicted proteins | sample ANMaggSSYBR01I13_FD_182129 | JGI IMG/M metagenome (GOLD analysis project Ga0255407, IMG submission 182129) | Sediment cell enrichment communities from methane seep in Santa Monica Basin, California, United Staets - ANME aggregate JGI... | ecosystem: Environmental > Aquatic > Marine > Cold seeps >... | reverse complement strand
TAGGATATGTTTAACCCAGTGTGCTGCAAGTCCAAGCTCACCGGTAGTTCCGTTCATATCTCTACCCACTCCAGGATACTTTTCAAAGTCAGGAATAATAGGATATACAGTCATTGCTGCTGCTGTACCTGTAAATAGACCTTTACCGGCTGATGCAACACATGCTGCTCCCATCTCTGCCATACACGCTGTGTGTGTTGGCTCTGTAGCACCATTTACCATCATATCTACAACACTTTGCGCAACAGCTTTACCCATCATTGCTGAAGGCATACCTGTTCTTGGAGGTGTAGGGTTGATCGGTGTTCCATTTGGTGAGCTCATAGGCTTAGAGATCGTATGTGGTGGTGCAAAAGCAATACCTACTGCGAACATATTATTATATGTTGGGTTTTGAAGTGTGCTTGGCCAGTCAGATGCCTTCCAATTCTCATAAGCACCAGCATCATATTTTGCATCCACTTTCATAAATCCGTTTGGAGCGAAGACAGTATCTGTAATATCAGCACCATCTTTAGCAAAGGCTTTAAGACCTACCCCAGCAAATGGAGGAATGAGCATAGCAAAATCAAACTCTTGCTCATCCATTTCACCATCAAGTGATTCATAAGTTACTTTACCTGCTTCAACGTTATTTACGTGAGCACCCAAGATCCAGTCCATACCTCTTTCAGCATAAAGTGACTCAGCAAATACTTTACTTGATGTTGCATAACCACCCATACTGAAGTGGATACCACCCATACCAAAGTCACCTAGGAAAGATTCATTCGTGATGAAAGTGATATCTGCCATATCTCTTACACCTTTTTCTTTAAGTGTATGTTCAATGTTGAAGATGTATTCAAATGCTGCACCTTGACATGTACACATACCGTGACCAGTACCGATAAGGAACGCTTGTCTTTCACCTTTTTTCATCTTCTCAACACAGGCGTCAAGCTCAAGAGCAGCATGGATAGCATGGTCTGCTGTACATACAGAAACAGTATGTTCACCAAGTCCACCTTTACCATCACTGAGTCCCGGAGTTGCACCAAAGTTTAGTTTTGGACCAGTTGCATTGATGAGGTAATCATATGTAAGTTCTTCGCTTTGACCCTCTTTTCCCTGACCTGTATATTCCATAGTGATATAAGGTGTATCGCCCTCTGTATTTCCTTCTGGATGAATAGAAACTGCTTTTGCTTGTCTATAATCAATTCCAGCTTTTTCATACACTGGTGCAAGAGGGAAAGTAACCTCTTCTTTACTCATTTCACCTACACCTACCCAGATGTTAGATGGAATCCAGTTCCATAGTGCATTTGGTGTAACAACCACTACTTCGTGTTCGTTCCCCAGCCATTTTCTTGCAAATGATGCCGCAGTGTGTCCAGACACACCACCACCCATAATTATCAATCGTGCCATAGCTTTCCTTCATGTTAAAATATTGTTCATTTCAATTCTAGGGTAACATCATTTAAATCTAAATTAATTCTTATAATTTAATATTTTACATTATTTGTGCTTATCTAATCAATTACGTGAAACTATTTTAATAAGGTTAGAAGGAGTACATGATCTAATTGAAGTAAATAAAATTGATGAAATTAGGAGTAATTTTGTATGAGTTAATAAAGGTGTCTAATATAGTTGAACCCGAATTTATGATAAAATCTATTTTTAACATTAGAAAAATAGGTATTTGGAAGAATAATTATAGAAAGAAAGGTATATCTAAAAATCAATGAACATAAAACTTCTTAAAATTCTTCTATTGTTATGTATGACTATTAATGCTTACGCTGGTGTTTGGAATAGTCCTCACGATACTAAAAAAGTAAAAACAGAGACACTCTTTTCATCATTTTCTTTACCTCCTAAACGACTCGATCCTGTTGTATCATACAGTTCCAATGAGTGGGCTATTATTGGTCAGATCTATGAGCCGCCTTTGCAATATAATTACCTTAAACGACCTTATGAACTGGAGCCACTTACTTTAACCAAAATGCCAACTATCTCTTATTTGGACAAAGAGGGGAACAGGGTAGATGAGAGTTCAACTGAAGTGGTGTTTTCTGAATATCGTTTAGATTTGAGAAAAGATGTGAGATATCAAGATCATCCATCATTTGTAAAAGATTCAGAGGGCAGGTTGGTTTATGGTGTATTGACTGAAAATGAACTGGAGACGATTCACTCACTTGATGATCTTAAAAAAACTGCAACACGTTTGCTGGTAGCTTCAGACTATGCATATGCTATTAAACGAATGGCAGTAAGACAAAACCATTCACCTATTTTGGACAGTATGCAAGAGTATATTGTTGGATTAGAGGAGTTCTCCAAAGAGATCAGCAAAATAGCAAAAGAGAAAAAAAAGAGTGAGCAAACTTTAGATCTGTGTCCTTATACTATTTCAGGTGTTAAAGTGATAGATGACCATACGCTGACTATCAAGATAAAAGGTCGATATCCCCAATTTCTCTACTGGCTCAGTATGAATTTCTTTGCCCCTATCCCTTGGGAGGCTGATCTATTTTATCAGCAGCGTGGTCTTATAGCAAAAAACCTAACACTCAATTGGTTTCCTGTTGGAACAGGAGCTTATTACTTAGCTGAAAACAATCCAAACAAACAGATGCGACTGGTTGTAAATCCTAACTATCATAGTGAGAATTACCCAACACTAAGTAAAGAGGAGAGTGAAAGATCTAATGTTCCAAAAGAGTTACTTAAAGATGCAGGTAAAAAGCTCCCCTTTATCAAAGAGATTATCTACTCACTCGAAAAAGAGAATATCCCACTATGGAATAAATTTCTCCAAGGCTACTATGACGCATCAGGAATAAGTTCAGAAGCTTTTGACCAGGCAGTTCAGATCACATCAACAGGCAATATGGGTCTAAGTGATGAGATGCAAGAGAAGGGGATCGAGTTAAAAGGTTCAGTACAGCCCTCTAGCTTCTATCTGGCATTCAATATGGTTGATCCAGTGGTAGGTGGCTACTCCGAGTCAGCTAAAAAACTACGCCAAGCCATAAGTATCGTTCAAAATCAGGAGGAGTACATCTCTATTTTTACCAATGAGCGAGGTATTGCAGCGCAAGGACCTATCCCCCCGGGAATTTTTGGTCATGAAAAGGGAAAAGAAGGAACAGATAGTGTAATTTATGATTGGGTAGAAGGTAAACGGGTTAGAAAATCATTAGTGGTTGCCAAAAAACTATTAGCAGAAGCTGGTTATCCCAATGGAGTCTCTGAAAAAACAGGGAATCCTTTAAAATTATATTATGATACTACAGCCACAGGTCCTGATGATAGGTCTTTGATGGATTGGAGACGAAAGCAGTTTGACAAGTTGGGTATTCAGTTGGTTATTCGTGCAACAGATTATAATCGTTTTCAAGATAAAGTAAGAAAAGGAAAGGCACAACTTTTCTCATGGGGTTGGAATGCAGACTACCCGGACCCTGAAAACTTCCTCTTTCTGCTCTATGGTGGTAACGCAGCAGTCAATACAAACGGAGCAGGTATTAACTCTTCGAATTATCAAAATCCAGAGTTTGATAGACTTTTTGATGAGATAAAAACCATGAAAAATTCTCCACTTAGAATGAAAAAGATTAAAGAGATGGTAGAGATAGCAAGAGAAGATACCCCATGGATCTGGGGAATACATCCTAAATCGCTTGCTCTTTCGCATAAGTGGTATACCAATGTTTTGCCTCATGCCATGGCAAATAATACACTAAAATATAAACGGATCGATGCCAAGTTGAGAGCCCAGAAACAACAAGAGTGGAATCAGCCGGTGCTATGGCCTTTGTTCTTATTGGCACTTTTTATGATTTCTATGAGCTATCCACTCTATCGTGCTTATCAGTCCAGACAAAGAGCTGTCATTAAAGGAGACAATTAAATGTTTGCCTATATCGTTCGACGGATCCTATATGCTATTCCTATTCTTATAGGGGTAAATCTCATTACTTTTATACTCTTTTTTATGGTAAACAGTCCTGATGATATGGCAAGAGCTCAACTGGGTGCAAAACAGGTGACCCCAGAGCTTATTCAATCATGGAAAGAGGATAAAGGTTACGATAAACCACTTTTTATCAATAGTGAAGCGGGAGGGGTCAGTACCGTAACTAATACCCTCTTTGTTCAGGAATCACTCAAACTATTCTCTTTTAATTTCGGCTTTTCAGATGCCAATCGTGATATCGGATCTGATATCAAAGAGAGAATGGTACCAAGTTTGGCTATTGCACTGCCCACATTTATGATCGCTTTGATCACTAATATCTCACTGGCACTGCTGCTGGTTCTTTTTCGTGGCTCTGCTTTGGATACCAGTATGATGATCATTGCCGTGATGATCATGTCGGTCTCCGGGCTTTTTTATATTATTGCAGGGCAAGTACTTTTTTCCAAGATCTGGCACTGGGTTCCCATCTCTGGTTATGAGAGTGGATGGAGTGGTATTAAATTTATTATTCTGCCTGTAATGATAGGTGTCTTTGCAGGGATCGGTTCAGGGGTAAGATGGTATCGCAGTATCTTTTTAGAACAGATAAACCAAGATTATGTGCGTACGGCCAGAGCCAAAGGATTGTCAGAACTTAGAGTACTCTTTGGGCACGTGTTGCGAAACGGAATGTTGCCGATCTTGACAGGTGTGGTAGTCGTGATCCCCACTCTGTTCATGGGAAGTCTGATCATGGAGTCATTTTTTGGGATTCCAGGTCTTGGATCTTATACCATTGATGCAATCAACTCTCAGGATTTTGCTATCGTAAAAGCGATGGTCTTTTTGGGTTCTGTACTTTATATTGTAGGATTGATCCTTACTGATATTTCCTATACTCTATTTGACCCTAGAGTGAAGTTGTCATAATGAAATTAGCTTTACTTTGGACAGATATTATGGTCTGGTTTTTAGTTATTTCACTACTGGTCTGGAGTCGGGTTATTGCTCGTTCTCCTCAGGTTAAAAAGCAGTGGCATACTATTTTTAAGTCAAGCATTGCTATGGCTTCGGCTATTATCTTGCTTTTTTATCTATTGTTCACACTGCTTGATTCAATACATCTTCGTTTTGCTACCCTACCAACAGAGACTAAAAGCGAACAAGTACAATATGGAGAGATAGTAAGTCTTTTAGATCTGTTGTTTACACATAATATAGAAAGTACAGAACGAACTTACTCTGCACCTTTTGCCACGCATGAGTATGCATCATCCATTGTAGTTGATGAGAATGGTGTGACAAAGCAGGAGAATCTGCCCTTAAAGCATGTGAGTGATGGTAACAATATAGTGAGTGAATCTATTTTTGCTATTTTTATAGGGCTTATTATTGGTGGATCGCTGATTTTTGTACATATGGTTTGGCGTAAAAAAAGAGGGTTTAAAAGTGAGTTGCCTTGGCGAACGGCCTATCTTACACTACTCTTTTTGGTAGTGACCTTCACATGGTTCTATATGCTGAGTTACCACTATCATGTTTTAGGAACAGACAAAGTGGGTGGTGATGTGCTTTATCAAAGTCTGAAGAGTATCCGTACAGGAGTGCTTATCGGGATATTGACTACTTTGATCATGTTGCCTGTAGCTATCATCTTGGGGGTGAGTGCCGGGTTGTTCGGTGGTTGGGTAGATGATGTGATCCAATATCTTTACACAACGCTAAGTTCGATTCCCGGAGTCTTACTCATTGCCGCGGGGGTATTGTCGATGCAGGTGATGATGGATAATAATCCAGGATGGTTTGAAACCACACTGGAGCGATCAGATCTGCGTTTGTTATTTCTCATCATGATACTGGGGATCACATCTTGGACGGGGCTTTGCAGGCTGCTTCGTGCAGAGACCTTGAAAATATCTCAAATAGAGTTTGTTACAGCTGCTAAAGCATTTGGCGTAGGTAAATTAACGATCATCCGCCGTCATATCATTCCAAATCTTATGCATATTATTCTTATCTCAGTGGTACTGGATTTTTCCGGTCTGGTACTTGCAGAGGCGGTTCTCTCTTATGTAGGGGTAGGGGTAGACCCGACCATGCACAGTTGGGGTAATATGATAAATCAGGCCAGGTTGGAGATGGCAAGAGAGCCGATGGTCTGGTGGTCACTCTTTTCTGCATTTATCTTTATGTTTATTCTGGTATTGGCTGCAAACCTCTTATCTGATCGTATTCAAACTGTTTTGGATCCTAGGAACAAATCATGAACAGTATCTTAAGGGTAAAAGATCTGAGTCTAATTATAGAAAGAGAGAGGCTTCTAAACTCTGTGAGTTTTGAGATCAAAAGAGGTGAGATATTTGCACTTGTAGGTGAGTCTGGAAGTGGAAAGTCTTTGACCTCTTTGGCTATTATGAGACTGCTTCCCGATGTGATATCGGTGAGTTCCGGAGACATTAAACTAAAAAACAGGTCTCTGTTTGCTCTTCCTGAATCACAGATGCAGAAGATACGTGGTAAGTCTATCGCTATGATCTTTCAGGAGCCAATGTCTGCTTTAAATCCTGTCATGACTGTTGGTGAACAAGTAGCTGAGGTAATCAAGTTACATTTAGGTTTAAAGAAAGATGACATTAAAAAGAAAGTTATTTCACTTTTTGAAGAAGTTGCACTGAAAGATCCAGAGGAGAGATATAATTGGTACCCTCATCAACTATCGGGTGGACAGAAACAAAGAGTGATGATCGCTATAGCACTGGCCTGTGAGCCTGATCTTTTGATCGCTGATGAACCGACAACAGCGCTGGATGTAACTATACAGGCACAAGTGCTAACATTACTTAAAAAGATAAGGGAACATAGAGATCTTTCTATACTTTTCATTACCCATGATATGGCGGTAGTTTCCCAAATGGCAGATAGAGTGGCTGTGATGCGCCAAGGAGAGATTTTGGAACAGGCGGATTGCAAAGTGTTTTTTAATGATCCTCAACATCCCTACACCCAAAGCCTGCTAAGAGATGCAATGGCGACAAAAGAAGAGAGAGAAACAGGGGAAGAGCGAGATAGATTACTTGAAGTAGAGGATCTAAAAGTCTATTTTCCGATCAAGAAAGGTTTTTTCCAACGTACTGTTGGTCATGTAAAAGCTGTTGACAGTGTGACACTCTCCATTCCAAGAGGTAAAACGCTTGCTTTGGTTGGTGAGTCAGGGTCTGGGAAAAGTACCATAGGTCAAGCGATACTCTCTTTGGTACCTATCACTGAGGGAACAGTAAAGTTTGAGAACCAGGATCTTGGTAGATTAAGTCAGATAGAGTTAAAACCCTATCGTCGCAAGATCCAGATTATTTTTCAAGACCCATTCTCTGCACTCAACCCTCGTATGACCATAGGTGACATTATCCGTGAGGGTATGGTAAGTTTGGGTGTGGGTTCAAAAGAGAGAGCTTCACAAGATGAACATATAAGAGAACTGCTCTTAAAAGTTGACTTGGAAGCGGAACATGCCTATCGTTATCCCCACGAGTTTTCAGGAGGACAACGACAGCGCATAGGTATTGCACGGGCATTGGCTGTAGAGCCTGAGCTTATTATCTGTGATGAGCCTACCTCGGCACTTGACGTTACTGTGCGTTCGCAAGTACTTAAATTACTTAAAAAACTACAACAGGAGTCGGGAGTATCCTATCTCTTTATCACGCATGATCTGTCTATTGTTCCTATTATCGCTGATGAAGTGGCTGTGATGAAAGAGGGGAAAATAGTTGAACAGGGTTCTATAGAAAATGTGATGAAGAATCCTCAACATGAATATACGCAAAAATTGTTAAAATCTGCACCAAAATTACCAAAGTAGAGAGATAACAATGATAATACTATTTGACTTAGACGGCACATTGATTGATTCAACTGAGGCAATACTTGAAAGCTTCAGTGTTGCATATAAAACCTTTGAAGCAGAGGTACCGGCTGATGCGTTGATCAAAGCCGAGATAGGACATCCTCTGGATGCCATGTTTCAAACACTGGGTGTGGAAGAAGAAAAAGTATGGGATTATGTACATGCCTATAAAATGCATTACAGAAAGATAAGCTGTGCAAAAACCGTACTATTACCACAGGCAAGAGAAGCAGTAGAACTGGCAAGCAGACATGCAACTTTGGGTGTAGTGACTACAAAAACAGCTAAGTATTCTATAGAACTTTTAGAACATATGGGACTTATGGATCATTTTGAGGTGCTTATAGGTAGAGAAGATGTGGAACATCCTAAACCGCACCCGGAACCCATACAAAAAGCACTATTAAAGTTACCAACCGTTACAAATGATATTTGGATGATAGGGGACACATGTATGGATATGCTTTCTGCAAAGCATGCAAATATCGGTAGTGTCGGCGTTACATGTGGATATGGTAACCATGAAACACTCTCAAAATGTAGTGATAATATCTATCAAAATGCACTTGAAGCAGTTGGATTTATAGCAAACATATAGCATAGACTTAAAAATATGGTAATTTCAACACACTTTAAGAGCATGAAGATTACAATACCTCATAATTGATGTAGAATCCTCTGTAAACTTTAGTTGTAGCTAAGATGAATCAGAGTAGTCTGTGCGATCTGGGATTTACAGAGGATTCTAATACTTATTGAGGAGAAATTATGACAGAAATTAGATGGCACAGCCGTGCCGGCCAAGGTGCGGTATCTGGTGCTAAAGGTCTAGGGGATGTTGTTGCGACAACAGGAAAAGAAGTGCAAGCTTTTGCACTGTATGGTTCCGCAAAAAGAGGGGCTGCACTGAGAGCTTACAACAGAATTGATGATGAGCAGATTTTCAATCATGCAAAATTTATGAACCCTGATTTCGTGTTGGTTATTGACCCGGCTTTGGCATTTACAGATAATATTACTGAAAATGAAGATGAGAATACTAAGTATATTATTACTACACACCTTAGCAAAGAGGAGCTTATTGCCGGTATCCCGGAGCTTCAAGGAAAAGAAGATAGAGTATTTACTTTAGACTGTGTGCAGATCTCTTTAGATACGATCGGTAGATCAATGCCAAACTCACCGATGCTTGTAGCCCTTGTTAAAATATCAGGTCTGTTTGAGCTTGATTATTTCTTAGAAAATATGAAAAGAGTGCTTTCAAAGTTTCCACAAAAGATTATTGATGCAAATATGGACGCAATTAACAGAGCGTACAACGAAGTGAAGTAGGGAGGAACAAGATGCAAGATTTAAATTTATTGGCGAATGATAACAGAGGCTTAAGCCAACTTGAGGCTGGCTTTGATTTACTTGGTTGGGATGAAGTGACACAGGGAAGTGTCTTGGAGTCATTTGATGGTGATGCAACGAGTATTGTTCATCAAAAATCAGAAGAGAGAACTTACTCAAACTTCAACTCATACACAGCAACAGTGGCATCATGGAGAGTGGATAAACCTATATTTAACATAGATGTTTGTATTGACTGTCAAAATTGTTGGGTATGGTGTCCGGATACATCTATCCTCTCAAGAGATAAGCAGATGCTAGGTATCGACTATGATCACTGTAAAGGGTGTGGTGTTTGTGCAGAGGTTTGTCCTACAAATCCAAAGTCACTTATTATGTTCAGTGAGCAGACAGCGCTAGATGAAGCACTTGCTTCATGGCCAGAGAAAAAGAAAAAAGAAGAGAAGTAAGGAACTGTAATGGCAGAAAAATTTGATTTAAATGAAAGAGAAGTTTGGGATGGTAACTATGCAGCTTCTCAAGCGTTGAGACAAGCGCAGGTTGATGTTGTTGCGGCGTACCCTATTACGCCTTCTACACCTATCGTTGAGAATTATGGTGGATACGTTGCAAACGGCTATGTAGATGGTGAGTTTGTTATGGTGGAGTCTGAGCATGCTGCTATGTCAGGGTGTGTTGGTGCATCTGCTGCAGGTGGTCGTGTTGCAACAGCAACTTCTTCTCAAGGTTTTGCATTGATGGCAGAGGTTCTTTACCAGGCATCTGGTATGAGACTTCCAATCGTACTTAACGTAGTAAATAGAGCATTGGCTTCTCCACTTAATGTTAGTGGTGACCACAGTGATATGTATTTGGGACGTGACTCAGGTTGGATTCAAATGGATGCATTTAATGCTCAAGAAGCGTATGACCTTACGCTTTGTGCATTTAAGATCGCAGAAAACCACTCTGTAAGACTTCCTGCTATGGTTCACCAAGATGGTTTTACCACTTCACATACAGCACAAAATGTTTATCCTTTAGCAGATGAAGCAGCGTATGAATTTATTGGTCAGATCGTACCTGTAGATGATATGCTTGACTTCTCACGTCCGGTAACCTATGGCGCACAAACAGAATCTGATTGGCATTTTGAACATAAAATTAAACAGCATAAAGCGATCATGGATTCTCGTCCAATCATTGATGAGGTTTATGCTGAATTTGAAAAGCTTACAGGTAGAGCGTATAAGAGAGTTGAATCTTACTTGATGGAAGATGCTGATGTTGCTATCGTAGCGCTTGGAACAACAGTTGAGACTGCCAGAGTAGCAGCTGAACAACTTAGAGAAAAAGAGGGAATTAAAGCAGGTGTTGTAGCTATCAGATGTTTCAGACCTTTCCCGTTTGATCAGGTTAGAGAAGCACTTGAGAATGTAAAATGTCTCTCTGTTCTTGACAGATCATCACCGGCAGGAGCAATGGGTGCATTCTTTAATGAAGTATCTGCGGCACTTTACACAACATCAACTAGACCACTTGTAACAAACTTTATTTATGGTCTTGGTGGACGTGACTTCTCTATTGATGAAGCAAAAAGAATTTTCAAAGAGCAGCAAGCACATGCTGATGCTGGTCACATTACAACAGATATCCAACAGTTCTCTGGACTCAGAGGTGCACACCTTGGATTCTTTCAGACAAAAAGGGGTTAATAGATGGCAATTACATCAATAAAAAACTTAAAAGAGTTTTCAACGAACAATGACAGACTTGAGGGTGCACACACTCTCTGTCCTGGTTGTGCTCACTCTATGATCGTTAGAGAGCTTATGAACTGTACAGATGACAACCTCGTAATTTCGGCAAACACAGGTTGTCTTGAGGTATCTACAGCAGTATATCCATTTACATCATGGGATACATCTTGGATCCACATTGGTTTTGAAAATGCTGCAACAGCAGTAACAGGTGCAGAAGCAATGCACAAAGTACGTAAAAGAAAAGGTACACTGCCTGACAATGATGCTCCGGTAAAATTTGTTGCATTTGGTGGTGACGGTTCTACATTTGATATCGGTTTCCAGTGGCTTTCAGGAGCAATGGAAAGAGGTCATGACTTCACATATATTTGTTTAGATAACGAAAACTACGCAAATACAGGTGGGCAAAGATCATCTGCGACACCTATTGGTGCTACAACATCAACTGCGCAGGCAGGTTCACACTCTTACGGTAAGAAAGAGAAGAAAAAAGATATTGTTGCTATTATGGCTGCTCATGGTGCTCCTTATGTTGCACAACTGGCTCCAAACAAATGGAAGTCTATGGCTAAAGGTTTCCAAAAAGCATTAGAGATTGAAGGACCTTGTTTCATTAACACAGTTTCTCCTTGTACAACAGAGTGGAGATTCGATCCAAAAGATACGATCCTCTTAACTGACTTGGCAACAGAGACATTGATGTTCCCGATCTATGAGATTCTTGATGGGCATGAGCTGAACATTCTTTATAGACCAAAGAATGTTCTTCCTGTTGAAGATTATCTTGGTGCTCAAGGGCGTTATAAGCACTTGTTCAAGCCTGAGAATAAGCATATTATTACAGAGATTCAACAAGGTATTGATAAAAACTGGGAGATGCTACAACGTCGCGAAGAAGCAAGAATTTAATCTTTCTTCTGCTTTTGCAGCATCTTTGACTGAATGGAAGCTGTTCCGTTCAGTCACTTACTATCAGTAAGCTCCTTCTCTTCACAACTTCCATTAAGCCAAATCTACTACAAATTCAAAAGAAATCTTTAAATTCTTAATTATATTACCAACTTTCGCTATAATCAAAAAATATATAATTTAAGGAAAAACCTATGCCATTATTAGACAGTTTTACAGTAGACCATACAAAAATGATAGCTCCAGCGGTGAGAGTTGCTAAGACTATGAGTTCACCTAGTGGAGATGACATTACCGTATTTGATCTTCGTTTTTGTGTACCAAATAAAGAGATATTATCAGAAAAAGGAATTCATACTTTTGAGCATCTTTTTGCAGGATTTATGAGAGATCATCTCAATAGTAAAAAAGTGGAGATCATCGATATCTCTCCTATGGGATGCCGTACTGGATTCTATATGTCACTTCTTGGTACGCCTAACGCTAAAAAAGTAGCCAAAGCTTGGGAAAAATCCATGAAGGATGTATTGAAAGTTAAAAAACAAAAAGATATTCCAGAGTTAAATAAATATCAATGTGGAACGTATAAAATGCACTCTTTAAAAGAAGCGAAAGAGATTGCCAAAAAAGTTTTAGATAGAGGTATCGGTATCATGAATAATGAAGATCTGAAACTCAGTAAAAAAATACTTAAGGGACTTTAATATGTTAATTTGGATTCCTGTAGATGGAAATGATGCAAAAGCTTCAAAGGTAGTTCCACAATATGAAGCAAAACAGTGGGCATTGGTGGATTTTGATGAAGGTGAAGTAAAATCAGTTCGTTTCTTTGACAGTCGTGAAGATTGTGATGAAGCATGGGTTGATTTTGCTATCTTAGCTAACAAATTTGAAACCTATATGGATTTTATGAATGAGGGTATGATGGTACTTTGCGTAAGAGAAGAGGAGACCATCGAAGATATCATAGAAGCCTTTAAATTTAAAGAGTTAGATGAGATAGGTTTGTAGGGTGTTGTCTCCTGACAACACCAATATAATATTTTTGAGAAAAGGTGTTGTGGGGACACAACACCCTACGAGTAAAACATATGTATAATGAAACGATAAGAGCTGAAAAAGAAGTTGTCCTTTGTGAAGATGGAACAAATACTCTTTTCTCAAAAGAGTTTGATGAACCCTATCACTCAACAAAAGATGGTGCTTTACACGAGTCATTAGAGAAACATGTAAAACCAGCTTTAGCACTTACAAAAAATAAAATACAACTTACTATTTTAGATATCTGTTTTGGTTTGGGATATAACACTTTTTCAACACTCTACTACATTAAAAAATACAAGCTTACAACTAAAGTACATATACTCTCTCCAGAGTTTGACGAAGAACTTGTACGTTCACTGAATACATTTGATTATCCTTCAGAATTTGAGAATATCAAACATATTATAAAAGCCATAAGCCAAGATCTCTACTATGAAGATGAACAATTTAGAATTGAAATACTACTTGGTGATGCCAGAAAAAGTATCCCTCAAATAAAAGAGAAGATAGACATCGTTTACCAAGATGCTTTCAGCCCTGCCCACAATCCTCTTCTTTGGACAACAGAGTATTTTAAAGATGTGAGAGCTATCTGTAAAGAGGATGCCATACTGACAACTTACTCTACAGCTGCAGCCATACGTTTAGGACTTTATGAAAATGGATTTTATATCTTTGTACATAGAGCCGAAATGATGCGATACTCAACAGTAGCTTCTTTGAAGATGCGTGAGGGTTTGGAGTATATAGATATGGAGTTGAAAAAAGAACGAAACCCCACTGCAAGAAGTATGAGAGATAAGGATTACAATGAATAATGAAATAAAATATGCAGGTTTTTTCGTAAGTATATTTACTGTGTTGCTGCTGAGCATGACATTACTGACTTCTGCGGAAACGATGCACAAGGAGAATGCCAGGACCTATCAATTGCTTGATGTTGAAGGGCAGTATATTGTTTTTTATTTACATGAGTTGGAAGGTTATGATATTGCATCTATTACTATAGACGATGTCAAAAATATTCAGGCGGATGATATTGAAAAAGATATTAGGGATGAATTAACAAGAGAAATAGCAAAAATAGATAAAGATGAGAAAAAAATCTCGGATATTCTATCTAAGATTGATACTACAAAATGGTTATATGGATTAACACATAATAAGAAGAAAAAGATTGAGATAAGCCAAGAGGAAAATAGTCAATTAATGTATACATTATTTGATGAAACAAGAAAAAAAGACAGAAATAAGACTAAAATTATTGAGCTATTAGAGCAAGTTGTTGATATTGATATGCCTTTCTCGAACAGATCCAACAGCACATTATTATATGATTCAGTACAAAAAGAAGATGAATGGATGTGTCAAAAATTATTAGATTATGGTGCAAGAATGGGAAAAAATAATTCGATAGGTGAAAATCCTTCATCTAAAGCAATATCACATCATGTAGATAAAAAAATATTAAAGATATTCTTTGACAATGGTTTAGATCCTAATAGATATATTACAGAAGAGCAGACTACATTATCTAAGGCTCTATGGAATAATAAATATGAGAAGATAAAATTAATAATAGATAGTGGGGCAGATGTAAATTTATATAAAGATGAATATTATAGACCTATAAAGTTTGCAATACAAGGTTGTAAATCTATAAAGATTATTAAACTTTTAATAGATAGAGGAGCTAACACAGATGGGATGTTGGAGCTAATAGAAAAGAGATCTTACAGGTGTAAAGATAAAGGGAGTGTAAAAGAATTATTAAACTGAAGAAAAAATAAATATTTTTTAAAATATATGTATGGCTAACCAAATGGTACCATCTTTTATTTTTAAAACCTTATGAGATGTTTTAGCAGGAATGAAAAGCGTATCACCTTTTTGAAGAACTCTTTCCTCATTTTTTAAAAAGAGTGTGGCCTCACCCTCTATAACAACCACCCACTCATCTTCTTCTTGAATATATTCAATAGGTTCAACATCAGCCGAACTTACAATACGATTTATTTTGATGTTCTTATGTTCGAGTAGGGTAGTGAAATCTTCACCATCTTTAGGAACAGTGAAGTTATAGAGGTTCATTAGTAACTCATTTGTAAACTATCAACATCATCCCAACCCATACTTTTTTTAGAACTTCTGTGTGCGAGTATATGGTCTATGTATCTGGCAAACACATCTGTTTCTATGTTAAGTTTTGTACCAATCTTATAGTTTTTCATCAGAGTTTCTTTGAGAGTGTGAGGGATGATAGTGAGTCTGAAGTTATCA
>Ga0255407_1010_pt1 | contig 15205 bp, 15 predicted proteins | sample ANMaggSSYBR01I13_FD_182129 | JGI IMG/M metagenome (GOLD analysis project Ga0255407, IMG submission 182129) | Sediment cell enrichment communities from methane seep in Santa Monica Basin, California, United Staets - ANME aggregate JGI... | ecosystem: Environmental > Aquatic > Marine > Cold seeps >... | reverse complement strand
CCATAGCTGAGGAGAGGTACCAAAATATTTTGAAAGCTTTAATGCTATCTCTGTAGTAATACTTCTTTTTTCATTTATAAGCTCATTGATTGTACGAAATGAAGTATGTAATTCTTTTGCTAAATGGCTTTGTGTAATACCAAAAGGTATTAAGAATTCTTCCTTTAGCACTTTACCTACATGAGTGGGTTGTCTGTTTGGTATTTCCATCATATTCTCCTAATGGTAATCTCTATATTATAGGCTCTGTTTGCCAATCCATCTTCGCTCAAAGTAACGAAGCCATTATCCCCTTAATAATTTGCTCTATCATTATTTGGAGTTCTCTTGAGCATCCATCTCATCAGCGATTGAATCAAACGCTTTAGCTGTAACATACATAAAAAAGATAACTGTACCAAGTGTGATTAATACAATATTTTGTGCCGCTTCTATATCCATTGTTTTTCCTTTAAAATAGTTTTAATACTTGTTTAACCCATCTGTGTTCTCTGTAGGTACTTATGAGTATATTTAATGTAAATACTACTGTGACAATAATCAAAGGGATTATCATATTGTCATTGATCAAAAAGCTAAACACCATCATTGTGACTATGATGTAGGCTAAATATTTCTTTTCAAACATCGTTTCCCTTTTGATTGTCTTTACTTAAGAAAGTATAACATGCAATGAATAACAGATGATAAACATATCTAAAAGATATGTTTTTAATATCTTTTATACATTTAATATATGAGTACAATCAACTATTACAATGATGCATAACCTTATCTGCAAAAAGTATTATTTGAAAAAGACGCTACTTTATAAATGTTCATAAACATTTACAAAAGGTTCTTTTATGCTTAATACCGTCAAAAAGTATCAAAACTTGTTTTTAAAATCATTCAATACATCTTACCGTAGATATCTTTTTGATCAAATAGACTTTGATGATAAGATGATAGCGATCTTTGGTACAAGGGGTACGGGTAATAAAGCTCCTTTATGGCTGTTTGGTTTTTTATACTAATAAAAAACTCTTTTTAGCTCATCTATTTTTTCAGTAAAACGTACTACTTTTCCTGAAAAAATGTAAGAGGGTAAGCACTTGTAAAAAACACATAAAACATATCTTTTTAACATTATATAAATATTCTTTAGATATGATAAACTATATATAAAACACTCAAAAGGTTTATAATGATCATTGCGATCTCTCATCAAAAAGGTGGTGTAGGAAAAAGTACCATTGCCTGGAACATTGCACTAGCTCTACAGAAAAAGTATGATGTCGAGCTTGTTGATCTTGATATACAAAAGACACTCACTTACACCAATGAAATACGTAAAAACCAAACCAAATACAAACCCCTCAAGATAAGAACATTTCAGAGTGCCGAAGAGCTCAAACACTATATCAACAGTGACAATGATGAAAAACTCTCTATTATCGATCTTGGAGGGTTTGATAGTACGATGAATCGTATCACGATTATTACAGCTGACATGGTTGTCACTCCTGTGAGTGATAAGAGCTTTGAGCTACTAGGACTTAAAAGTTTTGAAGGTATTCTTTCTCAATTAAGTGGTCTCATAGAAGGAGATCTAAAAGTAAAAGTTCTACTCAACAACATCAACCCACAAAAATCAAAACTCAATAAACTCAAAACCTTCATAGAAAAATCAAAACACTTTGAATTACTAGATACTGTACTTCGTACGAGAGTTGACTATGATCGATCGGCAGGGGCCGGTAAAAGTGTTATGGAGTATAAGAAAGATAGTAAGGCAGCAAGTGAGATCAAAGCTTTAGTCAAAGAAGTTAAAAAGATATTAAATATATAGTATTTAGATATTAAAAACATATTAAAGGAGAAAAAATGGCAAGAAAAGATAATCTGGATTTTGTAGATCAGGCAGTGGAAAGTGCAAATCTACAAGAGAAAAGTAGTACAGCAAAAAATAAAGAAAAAAAGATCAAGACTATCCAAATACTAGTTGACTGGGAAGAGAAGATCAAAGCTTATCATGGAGGTACTATCTCCAGTTATATAACCATGGCTATCCAGGAGAAGATGAGAAGGGATGGGATACTCTAACTCAGGTAATCGGTCATCACTTTCTAGGTATGAAAACCTTATAAAATTATATATTATATAAGGTTTTGAGAAGAAGACATTTTGTCCGTTATTGCCTAAAAATAACAAATAACGGAACACTTTGTCTAAATAATGGCTATTTTCTATCTAAAAGGACATTAGTAATTATTATAAAACTCCATGTATCTGGCAGAAACATCATAATTTATATATTTTTAAGACATTTTTGATATACTCTTAATACTAAAATATCGTAATAGAAGGACACTTTGTTCCTCTAATAAATAGTTAGGCAACCCAAAAAGGGAGTACAGCCATGTCCCATAAAATCAGGAATTCACTGCTATATGCGTTTATAATCATAGTGTCCTTCGTTGTTAGCGGATGCTGTCCCCCTCTTCCTCCATCATTTTGCCAAGAGCCCCAACCTAGTCCAGTTTGGAACCGTACCCTCAACATGCCGGGTATTTACGGTTCAGTTACTGATGTAGTTCAGGGAGGACCAGGATTCATTGCTGTAGGATCAGACAATAGCCGTGGTGCCCGTGCAGCAGCTATTTGGACCTCAACAAATGGCATGACTTGGGTCCGGATACCGCTTGACACTGCGATTTTCCCCGACAACTCAGTAATAACTGCTGTTGTGAGAGGCGGCCCTGGTTTTATCGCAGTAGGCATGAAGCCAACCATGATGGGAAGTGGAACAGTCTGGACATCCTCTGATGGGACAACTTGGGCTATAGCAGCTGAAGGTTTTGGCGGCAATCTCAACGCAAGAATTAATGACGTCGTCGCAACCTCTTCACAAGTAATCGCTGTTGGATCAATAACAGTGGATGGACTTGGAGAACAGGCTGTTGTCTGGAGATCGACAGATAGCGCTGTCCAGACGTGGACCGAAGTTTATAGGCAACCTTACGATCCGATCGGAAATCCAAGCTGGGATAGATCTTCACGTATACTTGCCGTTTCAGCAACAAATAGCACTATAGCTGCTGATGGAGGCCCATCCTTTATCGCGGTTGGTGCATATCAGGCGATAGCAACTTATGGAGGTGTACAAGTACATGATGATGATTCAGCAATTTGGACTTCCACAGATGGACTCGCATGGGTTTTGTCATCATCATATGACCCTGTATTTGCTCTAAAGCATGAGGGAGTATACAACGAAGACATGCAGGAACTGAAAGCCGTGATGATCCAAGGCAGCGGTATCTATGTTGGTGGTGTTGATGGTGGATTGACTACTTTTGCTCCCAGCGCTCGCCCGAAAGCATCTATGATCTGGAGATCCGGTGACAAGGGAAGATCCTGGGCGAGACTATCAGATGAGCAGCCTGAGATCAGGGAGTATTTTTCTGATGAGCATAGTGTAAACGCTTTGGCAGCTGGAGGGCTGCCGTTTGGGTATGGTGAGGTCGCAGTCGGTAGAGCTTGGGACCACTTTGGATGGTCCGAAGCTGATGGAGCCTTTTGGAGGGGTGCAACTGGATATCCAAGGTGGCAAGGGGGACGATCTGATTTATTTGGCGGAAGTGGCCGACAATCTCTTACCTCTATAGCCGCAAATCAGAATGCACTTGTTGTTGTTGGCATTGACAACGGATCACCAGCAATCTGGACCCTTGCTCGGCCGCCTCAGTGAAGATGATTAGCAGATGCTCACTTTGAGCGCATATGTAAATAATAGAGATATATAGGGACGAATAGAAAGGCCTAACTTATCAATCCAGCGGACACAAAAACCGTGCCGCTGATCTTCTCGTTACATGAATCTGTGGTCTACATAATTCATTATTCTATCAACAGCACATGATTACATAACACTATTCTACTAAGTCATGAAAACCTTATAATCTAACATATTTTATAACGTTTATCGCTGTAGCGACGTTTGCAAGCCATAAATATGTACCCTCACATAGAAAACCTTATAAAATGTTCTATATAGGAGATTTTATAATGAAAACTATTGAAGAAAACTTCAACTTCAAAGAGTTTGATAAGTTGATGTTTTGTACTTTTTCTATGGTAGATTTCAGAGTATCATGTCTCACTATATTTGGATGCAAATCTTATGGCTATACAGAACCATAATAGGGAATGGTATGATACTTTAATCTAAGTAATCACTCATCATTGATTGCACCATATCCATGCCACTATCTGGAGCAAGTTTTGCATAACGCATGGTCTGCTTTATATCTTTATGATTGAGTAGCTTTTGGATGGTAAAAATAGGGGTGCCGTTAATTGCAAGCTGACTTGCGAAAGTATGTCTTAATGTATGAACAACCACTCTATTTTTTCGATCATCTTTTTCTAAACCTTGATTAAAAAGTTGATCTAGTATCTTTTTCATTTTTCTCCGTAATGTTCTTGCTGGAACATTAATGATATATTCATTTTTTTTGAGATGCTTAATCTCTTCAGTTAATATATCCTGTAATTCTCCATTAAAAAAGCCTGTATAGGTTGTTTTGTTTTTCGAGTCAATAAGTGTCAGTAGGGCATTATTAACTTCAACATCTTTTTTAGTGATGCTGAGAATGGAGCCAGAGCGAGCACCAGTACTAAGTGAAATAAGTGTAAAAAGATATAGTTGATGGTCATCTCTGACTACAGAAAGTAGTAGTTTAACTTCCTCTTTGTTTAAAAAGCGTTCTCGTCGATTATCAATTTTTTGCTCTTTGATACCTTTAGCTGGGTTTACGCCAATATATAGTTCTTCTTCTATTGCATAGTAATACACTGCACGGATAAATTGAATATACTGGTTGACTGTTTTAGGGGCCTTTGTTCCGGCCATTTTTGTTTGGATTTTTATAATGTCTTTTTTTGTAATGTTATGTAAATCCTTGTGCCCAATATAAGGTTTAAGTTGACTTGCATATTTCCCTTTGGATTGCTTATTTGTCATATTGTGTAGTTCTTTACTTTGGAAATATGATGTTACAGTTGAGTCAAATGTAATTTTTTCTTTAAGTTGTGTGGACTTAAGTATATCAGGGATATCAGTGCCTAACCTAAGACTACTTATTACTGACATTCTGATATTATTTGCATGCTCAACTCTCATACCTTCACTATATTTTCCCACTTTTAGTTCTTTTGATTTATGATTTTCTTTATATACGATATAAAAGACCTTGTCTTTAGTTTTTGTTTCTCGATAATATACACCAGGGTATTTTGTTGTTTTTCGTTGAGCCATATTTTGTCCTACAATTTAATTTATATACCAATATTAAATTAATTTTTCTTCTTAAAACTTAGATATTTCATATATGAATAAGTGTGACAAAGTATGAATAAATATGACAGAGACAAGGTTACAGTTTTTTTAAAAAATTCCAACTTTTTTCCAACCCAAGAAGAAAAAGTATGAAGAAATCAGTAAATGTAAGAATAAGTTTGACTAAGTAGTGATTGTTCTAAATGTACGACTACAACGTACTTTGAGAGAGTATGACAAAGTATGAATAAATATGACAATTTTTTTTAATCGGTATTTTTATAAATCCCCCTCTCCCGGCCACTTATTTTTACAATCCAATTTTAAATCTAATACTATATCCAAGAGCTATATTAGGTCGTGTATTTTTAAAGTAAGATAAGAGTTATTCAGAGGATTCTATATGCTTAACCAAAGTAAATCTCAGTTAAGCACTTAAAATTATTTTTATTGAGCTATACTCGGCGCTTGCTGTGCAGAAGAAGGGGTTGGATCAATTTTGAACTGCTTGCAGCTTTAGTACGGGAACAGGTGATTCCTGTTTGGCACCCAATCCCTTTAATGACCCGATCGTATCTTCGATATTCTTATCATTCATCTGTTTTGCAGAGCTGATAAGCTGATACTCTTCTTCAAAATCAAGTGATGATCCATAGGATAGCCCTTTGGCAGCTTTGTACTGTGAGATAGAGTTACGCGTACCACTTCCTACTGCACCGTCGATCTTTGTAAAATAAAAGCCGTGAATTTTCAACGCAGTCTGTATCTTTTTACCTTTACTTTGTTTGTCTGTGCCTGATGATATGAGGTATCTGTCAAATTCAAACAGTGTTCCTAAAAAAATCAAAGCATCTTTTGCCTCAGGTTTGAGAGAAGCACTATTCCCGATCTCATAAGCGATGTTCATATCTTTTATTGCTGAACGTGTTTCAAAAGAGTTGACTTCGCCATCAATCCTCCCACGATAAAAACCTAAACTTGCAAGTGCTTTTTGGATCTTTATTTCGGGAGTGTTTTTAGGTGCTGGTGCCACATATCTTTTCTTTTTCTTCACGGATCTGTGCTGACGTGTAGATGCCGGTTGGGAACGATTCTTGTTGTATACTTCATTGGTGATCACCGAACCAACGGCTCCACCGACTAGTCCACCAACAACTGCATCCCCAAAGTCTGCATGTGCAACATTCCCTAAAAGTAAAGATCCCACGACCAAACCTGCAACACTTTTTATCTTTATCATAACTTTTCTCCTTCTGTGAAATATGTTCATAGTATTAATATCATTTTTAATTCTAAGATAATAAAGCTTAAGGTGCCCATGTATTTTAAAGTTTTAGGTATTTACCTGGTGTGTAATAAGAGTCAAATAGAAACCAGGGAGAGTGAATAAGGTGAAGATTAGGTATGAAGTTGATCCCGGAACAAGACCGGAACCAAAAGGGTTTATTCAGAGATAGTTAAACCTAGAGCACTGCCTTGAACAGCATGATCAACGACCATACGTAAGTCAGCGAATACTACATCTGCTAAAGTACTGTATTCAATTGCACCGGGTTTATCGATAGTCCCATTTGTAAGAGCATTCGCTACTGCACCTTCAAACATTGTTCCAAACATAAAGTTCGGGTTAAGGAAACTTATAGAAAGAGTTGAACCTGTTGCTTTAGTAATGCCAGCAGATGCATCATAATCGTCAGCAGTATCATCAACATAGACGGAAATTTCACATGGAAGAGCTGTAATATATTCATTTCCTAGTGCTGTTGCTTTTTTTGCATATTTTGGTGAACATGCCTCTGCTATAAATACACCTGGAATTCCTAATGGTGCTTCTCTACCTGAACGCCATGCTGAGTTTACAGACAATCCTTCAAGTCCAGGTGTTTTATCAGCAGTATTTGCATCAGTACCTAGTGCTGTAATAATATCTGCAGCTAAAGCTTTGGCATCAGCTTGTGTAAATTCGCGGGTACCAGTATATCTGTAAACAATATAGGGATCCCTATAAGAGACTGAATCACTAATATCGCTATCTGAAAACTTCGGTCCAAGTGCTTCTGTAGATTCTGTATAGGTTACTGCAGTTGTTAATTTTGGATCAGTTGTAATAATGACGCCATCTGCAGTTGCATTTGCTGCTACAACTGTTGAATCATCTAACGCCGCTAAAACCATTGTACGAAGTTCGCTTTTAACGTCAGCTGCAATTTGTTTTAGTGTACCATCGTCAGTGATATCATGGAAGAAAATAGAGAAAATTGCATCGGCATCAAGCATATCGATATAGATATTCTCTCCATCACTGTGAACTGATACTTCACAAGGAAGTGCCGGACCATGTCTTAATCCTGTACCCATTGCCATACTTGCATATTTACCATTACAAAACTCAATAACACGGCTTTTACCGGTATTGTCTGTAACACCCATCGCTGGAATAGGAAGTAGATCTGTAAATTCATATGTTTCCCCTCCACCATTGTTAGCGGTCTTTGCACCACCAATGAGCCATCCTTTACTGTCAAATCCAAGTACTGCATCTTCATCTGTTAATGTAACATATTGTGCAATTTTATCTGCGATTCCTGGTACATCATCCCATGTCCCTGGGATAACTGCTACACGCTGATAAGGTGAGATAGTTGTTACTTCTACAGGTGTCTCTTTTTCGATAGTATCATTGTCATCACAACCTGTCATTCCCAAGAGTAAAAGTGCTGAAAGAGCAACCGAACCTAGTGTTTTTGAATATTTCATATATCCCTCCAATTATTAAGATTTGTTATTATAAAAGATTAATATGAACGAAGTGTGAACTGAAGCTTAAATTATACTTATATAATACTAAAAGTAGTTTATAGAATATGGTATGATTGCAATAAAAGGTTATAGTATGATAGAAAATATAGGAAAATTAATTTTACGATTTATGCTTGGTGGACTGATGCTTTTTCATGGAATCGATAAGGCATTGCATGGTATAGGGTTCATTAAGGGATTAGTTAAAGAGCAGAGTTTACCTGAAGTTTTGGCTTATGGTGTGTATGCAGGAGAGATACTGGCACCCCTCTTTTTGATCTTGGGATGGAAGAGCCGATTTTGGGCAGGAGTTGTGGCTGTTAATATGGCTGTGGCGATCTATCTTACACAGTTTAAAGGCTTATTGACACTTGGAGCACATGGGGCATGGAGTATGGAAGTACCAATGTTTTATTTGTTAAGTGCTTTGGCTGTGATGTTGTTGGGCTCAGGTAAGTACGCCATTATGAGAGATTAGTTTCTGTAGGATCAGTACATAAAGAGTACACAATACTAAGTTATAGTTCTCCAAAAATAATAAGGTAAAACCATGAAATTAATTATAGTATCTTTGTCTCTGCTCTTTGTCACATTTGGTTTCTCTGCTGAAGTAAAGCCATGGACAACAAAGTTAAAAAACCTTACCCCCTTTGAAAAACATGTCATTATAGACAAAGGAACAGAAAGGGCATTTTCCGGCAAGTATGTAAACACGAAAGAGAAAGGGGTTTACACTTGTAAAGTATGTGGTGCACCACTCTACAAGTCTGATGATAAGTTTGATTCACATTGTGGCTGGCCGAGTTTTGATGATGCTATAAAAGGAGCTATTAAGCGTCAAAAAGATGCAGATGGACGACGTTCAGAGATACTCTGTGCCAGATGCGGAGCGCATCTGGGGCATGTGTTTGAAGGTGAAGGATTGACAGAAAAGAATATACGTCACTGTGTCAATTCTGTATCTCTCAATTTTAACAAGACCAAAACGATCAAAGAACATAAGCTCTCTCGTGCCTATTTTGCTGGTGGATGTTTTTGGGGTGTAGAGTATTATCTTGAAAAGATAGAGGGTGTCAAAGAGGTGATTTCTGGATTTATGGGCGGCAATGTAAAAAACCCGAGCTACTATCAGGTCGTAGGGACAAAGACAGGACACTTGGAAACGGTGGAAGTTGTGTATGACCCAAGAAAAGTGAGTTATGAGAAATTAGCCAAAACTTTTTTTGAGATACATGACCCTACACAAGCAGATGGGCAAGGTCCAGACATAGGGAGTCAATACCTCTCTGCCATATTTGTCAATACCAAAGAGGAGCGTAAAGTTGTCAAGAAGCTCATAGGGTTACTGGAGAAAAAAAGGCTTAAGATAGTCACTAAAGTGTTAGAGAAAACACCATTCTATAAAGCAGAGGAGTATCATCAAGACTACTATGACCGCAAGGGAGGCACCCCTTATTGCCATAGACGTGTAAAACGGTTTTAGTGCTTCGACAGGCTCAGCAACCTTTTTTCTTCGCTCCCTGAGCTTGTCGAAGGGGTCGAAGTCAGCCTCTGGCGTTTATCATCCATATAGAAAAAACATTGAGGTAGTTCCAAAAGCTTTGAATGTTCTCTTCGCTGCTTTGTTTCTCATCTATAATAGGCTGAAGCGCTTCTTCAAAACAGACAAGCCAATGCAGTCTTGCATCAGGAGTAATGGCAAAGGGAGCATGTCTTTTTCCCATTTGAGGGGCACCGCGGTTTTGGTTAAAGTAGGGTGTTCCTCCACAGATCTGTATGAAAAAGTCTGCAGATATCTGTCCCGCATCTTTCATCGTATCTATCTCTTTGGGGAAAAGCTCTTTGATAGGACTTTGAAAAAGATCCATATAAAACCTATCGAGCAGTGCACGCATGCCTTCTTCGCCAATGTCAGTTAAAAATGCAGGGTTAGGTTTGGTTACGGGTGGTGTAACGCCTTCTTGGTAGGGAAGTATAGAAAAGTTGAGGGTACTTGAAGAAAAATTCATTAAATTACCTTTTTTATAGTGTTATAACATGAAAAAGCTTAGGTGTCAACTACTGGTATCCATCGGTACCACAGCTAGACACCGCAACCTCCACCACCTTCTACAGAAAAGCTATTTGCGTAGCCACACTCCATACATTCAAAAGAGAGGATCTTTGGTCCAGAACAGCCGCCTGATCTTTGGTCGGTCAGTTCTATGCTTTTTTGATGGCATTTAGGGCAGAATCCTCGTTTTATAGCATCAAGCTGCTCTTTTTTCTCTTTGAGGTAGTAGATGTATGCAAAGACAGAGCCTATGAGGAGGATAAGCATAAATAAAATGAGATAAATGGTATCGATAGGTGACTCCTTATGTGGTATAGGTGTGAAGTTCAGTTACACGTTGTTTGTAGTCAGGTAAATGCTCTTCAACCAAGTTCCAAAAACTTTTTTGATGGTGCTTATGTTTGATGTGTGCAAGTTCATGAACGATGATGTATTGTATCACAGAAAGAGGAAGCTTCATAAGCATCGTGTTAAAACTCAAAACATTCTTTCCGGAACAGCTACCCCATTGTCGTTTTGTTTTACGAAAGCGTATGCTTGTGGGTGCAAGAGCCATTTGCCCGGACCACTTCTCTACAAGGAGAGGAATGAACTGTTTGGCCTCTTCTTTGTAGAAATTATCCACATGCTTTTGAAAAAGTATTTCATCATACTGATGATAATAGAGCAAAAATGTTTCCTGGTTAAAGATGAGTTTAGTTCTTTTTTTTGAGTGTTCTATCAGTCTCAATGGATAAGCTTGACCTTGGTAATAGAGTTTTGCCTGTTGGGAAAAATCCAAAAGTTTCCCTTTTTTTTGCAAAAGTTTCTCCCTGGATCTATGGATCCAATCAGATTTCTTAAGTAGTAGGTGTTCGATGTAGCGTTGAGATACTTTAGGAGACTTGATAACAAGGTTTCCCTCGCCATCAAAACTAAGATAGGTATGTTTCAGTTTAGGGTTAACGATATGTGTATATCGCGGTAAGAAGTTCATTGTCAGTTGATCATTCTGCCATTTCGAAATATCACTTTTCTATGAACACTGCCATCTTTATTGTAAGAAAATGCTTCACCGTTTCTCACACTATTTTGGTATGGAATAGTTGCCATGATATCACCATTTGGATAGAACTCTTTTAGAAGACCGTGCTTTTTACCATTAATGTAAGGCACTTTTCTTATTACACGACCCTTTTTGTCGTACCAGGTCTCTATACCATTTTTAACACCATTTTTGATGTTAACAGTGGAAGTTAGGTTCCCATTGTAGCCATACTTTTTAAGTAGACCATTTTGTCCGCTTGAGTCAGCCATGAAAAACTCAGAACGGATCTTCCCGCCAGTGAAATACTCTTTTTTAACCTTCCCTCCTAAACTTGGTCCCTCACAGGCAGTGAAGAAAATGAGAGAGAATAGAACAAGAAAAAAAGATAATGCTTTCATAAAAAAACCTTCATGTTTAAAATATTGCCATTAGTATACTATAAATTGCTTTGTTTTGAAGAAGTTCGATGTTTAGGTATTTGCATGGTGGAGTAATAACAGCTATACTATAACCAAGGGGAATATTATGGGCACCATTCAATTTATAAAACCAAACAGAAGAGTAGATAGAGTTTTTTTACATTGCTCTGCATCGGATGTACCTGCACATGATAATGTTGAAACCATAAGGCAATGGCACTTGGTAAGAGGTTTCAATGATATAGGGTATCACTTTTTTATTCATAAAAATGGTGACATAAGCAGAGGGCGAAATATAGAAAAACCACCTGCAGCACAGAGGGGGCATAATATAAGAACGCTAGCCATATGTCTGCATGGACTAAGAGAAGAACAATTCACAGCATTGCAATATAAGGCTTTAAGAACATTATGTACGGATATAGATAAAGCGTATCTGAAACAAGTCAGTTTTCATGGTCACTGTGAAGTCTCTGCGAAAGCTTGTCCGGTCATTGATTATAAAAAGATCTTAAAACTTGATAAATATGGTTCACTGGGACTTGACACACCGGTAATTACAACGACGGAAAATAACTTTTCAAAATTAAACTTTGGTGATAAAGGTGAAGATGTTCGAAGATTACAAGAACTGTTAAACATAAAAGTTGATGGAGATTATGGTCCCATGACACTGGAAAAAGTGAAAGAGTTTAAAAGACAAAATGATCTGTACCCCAGCGGTATCGTAACCAAACAGGTATGGACACTTTTAACCAAGCCACTGCTTGAAAATGTTAAAACGATTAATGTTCAGGATCTTCCTGATCTGAAAATAGGGTCAAGAGGTAAGTCTGTTGAGTTTCTGCAGGAGCTTTTGTTTATCAAGGTAGATGGTATTTTTGGTCCGATGACCGGGAAAGCAGTAAAAGCGTTTAAAAAAGAGCACAACTTTTATCCAAGTGACATCGTCCAAAAGCATATATGGAAATTACTCTTGGGTGTAAGAAGTATAGAACATTATGACTAGTCACACTATTGCATTCATCTATCGCATGGTACTTGTGCTAAGTTTGACTATAGGGGTATCTGAGTGTAACCCCGTACAGGTTTTAAGCGGAGGCAGTATTTCCGATGGATTGGATCTCTCCAGTATACGTATAGGTGAACATACAGGCTATACCCGGATCGTTTTTGACGTACAATATTGGGAAGGATATGGAGCACCCAAAGCAGGGACACCTTCAGACAATGTAGGGCACTATAAATTTACCTTAGATCAGAACCATACCATTGAGATAGAATTTTCCGGTTTTAGAAGCAGCAGTGCAAAAGACGTAGCTATATCAGAACATAGTAGGGTTCAGTCCATCAAGATGTTACGCGGTGAAGCCTATGGAGATGACAGCTCTGTATTTTACAGGATCCGTTTACGTGGTCCTGCTAAATTAAAGGTTTTTCATCTTTACAACCCTGCACGAATCGTTTTAGATATAGGTGCACTACCTCAAAGATTAAAATAGTGTTTTCTAGGCTGTTGTCTCCAACTCCATTTTTAACGCCAGATATTCAAGTAAGTCTTTGAGGGTGATAATGCCTACAACTTTTTTGTGTTCCATTACCAGTAAGCGGCTGAGCCCGGTTTCGCTCATTTTGTTCAGGGCATCATTGATGGGGGTATTTGAAGCGATAGAATTGTCCGGATTTCGCAGCTGCATCGCTTTGCTGACAAGAAGGTGTTTCCACTCTTCATGAGGATGTGTTTTGAGAGCCTGGATCGTGATGAGTCCTGAAATTTCATTATCTTTGACTACAGGAAACATTTTGTAGTGATAGCGGTAGAGATACTTGTCGACAAACTCCTGCAGCGTGATGTGGGAAGGAACGGTCACGGGGTTCGGGTTCATGAAGTGGCGTACGGTTTTCCCTTCAAATGATTGTTTCATCACTAGTCTTTGGAAGGAAGCGTTGGCAGCATTAAAGAGAAAAGATCCGATGAGTATCCACCACAGTCCCCCGATGAAATTGCCTCCGAGCAGGCTCATAAATCCAATGAAGATAATGGCCATGGCAAACAGCAGGCTGATACGTGAAGCGACTTGGGTTGCCCAGTAGATATCACCTTTTATCCACCACAAAAGTGAACGAAGTATCCGTCCTCCATCTGTGGGGAATGCCGGAACCATGTTGAACACTGCAAGCAGCATATTGATAGCAGAGAGATAACCCAGGATGCCTATGATGGGTACTGGCAACTCTATGATGGTGGCTACCTGATAGAGGGCAGCAAAGAAGATGGAGAGCAGGAAGCTGGCTATGGGTCCTGCGATGGCCATAAAGAATTCGGTTTTAGGACTGTTCGGCTCATCCTTCATCTCAGCTACACCACCAAAGATAAAGAGTGTAATGCCCCGTATTTCCAGTCCGTACTTGCGTGCTATGAGTGAGTGGGAAAACTCATGAATGATGATGGACACAAAGAGCCCCATGGCCCCCACCACTCCCATCAACCAATAGGTTTGGCTGCTAAGATCCGGGAAATAACCTGGGAAAAGCCCCTCAGAAAGCGACCACACCACCAAAAAAAGGATGATCCCCCAACTTGCATCAACCGATACGGTAAAACCAAGCAGTTTAAACAGTGTCATTTTTCTTTTTAACATTTTGTACCTCTAAAAATCTCTTTCGTCTATATGGTAAAAGGCAAAAGAACCACCTCATCTTAACACGCGATCATTATGCCATACGGAGATCGAATTACTTTAACTCATCTTTTTGAGGTAGATGACACCAAGGGGCGGTAATGTTACATGTAACATATTTTTTCGGCCATGATGCACTTTTGCACGTGATTTCATGGGTGCATCATTGGTGATATTCCAGCCGTCAAACTCTGATGATTGGGAATTAAATATCTCTTCATAGAGCCCTTTGCTTGGTAACCCGATAGGATAATCTTTATGGATCTTGTCAGAGAAGTTACAAATAACGATGATAGGCTTATCTCTTTTACTGCCTCTACGAATAAATGAGATGACATTGGCCTGATAGTCATTTTCATCGATCCATTCAAAACCTTCTGGTTCCACATCATTTTTATGAAGCGAGGGTTCAGTTTGATAGAGTTTATTAAGCGTCTTTAAAAGATTGTGTATCCCTTTGTGCTGTGGATTTTCCAGCAAGTGCCAGTCAAGACTCTGTTCGTAGTTCCACTCGGCAAATTGGGCAATCTCTCCTCCCATAAAAAGAAGCTTTTTACCGGGATGGGCGATCATAAAGCCATAGAGTGCTCTAAGATTGGCAAACTTTTGGTTGTTGTCACCAGGCATTTTATTGATGAGTGAACCCTTCATATGAACGACTTCATCATGGCTTAACGGCAGTAGATAGTTTTCATTATACATATAAACAAAACTGAAGGTGAGATGTTGGTGATGGTGTTGGCGATGGATAGGGTCAAATTTCATATATTTAAGCGTATCATGCATCCATCCCATATTCCACTTGTAACCAAATCCCAAGCCACCTTGACTGACAGGGCGGCTTACCATCGGGTAGTTTGTAGACTCCTCGGCAAACATCATAATATCATCAAAGGCATCGTA
>Ga0255407_1009_pt1 | contig 15910 bp, 14 predicted proteins | sample ANMaggSSYBR01I13_FD_182129 | JGI IMG/M metagenome (GOLD analysis project Ga0255407, IMG submission 182129) | Sediment cell enrichment communities from methane seep in Santa Monica Basin, California, United Staets - ANME aggregate JGI... | ecosystem: Environmental > Aquatic > Marine > Cold seeps >... | reverse complement strand
CATCAGCAAGATTTGTTATTCTACTGACTTTAACTCCGCTCTTAGGCTGAAGCTCATATCTTGTAACAGTCGGTCCCTTAGAGTAATTGACCACTTTTGCAACAACACCGAAACTTTCAAGTGTTTCTTCTAGTAATTCAGCAATTTGATCACAATTGTCACCGTATTCATCATCATAAGCATAATCATCCAAAAGATTCAACGGTGGGAAGATATATCCCTTTGAATTAATTCTTGGTTTTGTTTCCTTTATATGTGCCTCTGTACTTGCTGCAGCTTTCGCAGTTGCAACTTTTTCTTTTTCAACAATCTTTTTCGTTCGTCTTGGAGCTTTTTTCTTCTTCAAAGGAGCTTCTGCCCCTTCACCGAACATGTTTACATCTTCCTTTCCACTACTATCTTCAACGGAAAAGTCAATTTGTTTTTTTGTGTTATTCAATTTAAATCTCTGCTGCCGGAAAGGTTCCTCTGACTGCAGTTCTTTTTTTGCAACTCTCTTAGTGCTTTTCTTTTTCCCTTTTTCATTCATTTGTTCATCAATGGGTTTAAAACTTTCAAGCATCCACTTTGCTATGGCTTTTATTCCATTTTTAACCCGTATAAAAAATTCTTTGAAAGATGCATTGGTTACTAAAATTATATCGATTAATGAAAATGCAATCAGTACTACATATGTGCCTGCAATACCAAAAATTGCAATCATAGGATTGGTAATTACTGCTCCGAACACACCACCTGTAGCTTCACCTTTATTGCCTAAAACATAGAATTGTTCAAATTTCCTAAACAGAGAAATATCTTTAAAAGCATTTGGATACTTAGCCATATATGCAAGTTGGAAAAAACAAGCTGTTAAAAGAAGCATAAGAAGAATCAACCAAGACCTTCGCTCCCAGTTTATTTCATATGATGTGAATATTAGGAAAATACCCAGTACCATTATCAGAAAAGGAAACAAATGATATGTCCAGCCGAGCAATCCCGAAAGCAGATTGGCAGTTATTTTACCGAATGCACCTGTAGAATCTTCAAAAAATATACCAAAGAAAATCAACACACCCAGCATGATGACTAATATTCCGACTATTTCTTTAAATAGTGAAGGTCTTTTCTTTTTTCCCTTTTTAACGGGCTTCTTCTTTTGTGCCATGTATACCCCTCCATAAGAGATTATTACCCGTATAATATACCATATTAAGGTCTTGTCCACAATTAAGTAGCTGATTTTTAGTTGAAAGAACATATATATAACATTGATTCCTCCCCTACAAAATATCAATGGATTTTACATTAAAAATCGCTATTTATACCTCTTCTATCATTGACTGATAATTCTATTTATGGTAGATTACATCTTGAAACCTAAAAAGGAGGCCGCTTATAAATGTGGTTGCAGTCTATAGTAGGAATTTCGGTTGTTTTCCTGGCATTGGTAGCCTTATCATTCTTCATTTACCTCTTCGGTAAGGTAATGGTAAATGGCTTTAATAAAAAGAAAACTAAGACCGAAAAAACAGAGATAAAAGACGTTAAAACAGTCGAAATAAATGCTGATGTTGAAGATGATGCTGAATTAATTGCAGTAATCACTGCTGCAATACAGGCAAGTCTTGTAAAAGCAGGTATTTCTCCTGAATGTAAGATTGTTGTTAAATCTTTTAAAAGAGTTGGCAATGATGCACCGGTATGGAATTCTACCGGCCGAGAAGAACTATTAAATTAATGGGGTTATTTTAAAATGGATTTTATTAATGCTATTGGAAAACTTTTAAGCGAATCGGGATTTGCTACCATGACATGGCAGCAGCTACTTATGATTGTCATTTCCTGTTTCCTGCTTTATCTGGGAATTGTAAAGAAGTATGAACCACTTCTGTTAATCCCTATTGCATTTGGAATGCTCCTTACCAATCTTCCGGGAACACAGATGTTTCATGCGGAATTCTGGTCTAACCAGGCAGTAGAAAATTTCAAACCGGATTATACACTCATACTTCAAAAGGGTGGAATTCTTGATTTATTCTATATTGGTATAAAAACCGGTATATTTCCTCCTCTGATATTTTTGGGTGTCGGAGCAATGAATGACTTTGGTCCTTTAATTGCAAACCCTAAAACTTTCCTTTTAGGCGCAGCCGCACAGTTCGGAATATTCTTTACATTTATAGGAGCTCAGTTGATACCGGCTTTTACAATTTTCGGAATTAGTTTCGCTGGTTTTTCCGCAATGGATGCTGGTGCAATCGGCATTATCGGTGGAGCCGACGGACCTACAGCAATCTTCACCGCAACAAAACTTGCTCCGCATCTACTAGGCGCAATTGCAGTAGCTGCTTACTCTTATATGGCTTTAGTACCGGTTATTCAACCACCTATTATGAGACTTCTTACAACTAAAAAAGAACGTGAAGTTGTAATGAAACAGCTTCGACCTGTTTCTAAGAAAGAAAAGATAATTTTCCCTATCGCGGTTACAATACTTGTTGTTCTATTGATACCTGCAGCTGCACCACTGGTTGGTATGCTTATGCTTGGTAATCTGGCCCGTGAATCCGGTGTTATTGACAGACTGTCAAAAACCATTCAAAACGAGCTTATTAATATAGTTACAATATTACTTGGAATTGGAGTTGGAGCTACTGCTACTGCAGCAAACTTTTTAGCCCCAACCACAGTAATAATAATTCTTTTAGGACTTGTTGCTTTTTCAATCGGAACTGTATTCGGTGTATCATTCGGAAAACTCATGTACTGGCTTACAAAAGGCAAAATCAATCCTCTTATCGGATCAGCCGGAGTATCTGCTGTACCAATGGCAGCCCGTGTCTCACAGAAGGTCGGACAGGAAGCTAATCCTTCAAATTATCTGCTGATGCATGCTATGGGTCCAAATGTAGCCGGTGTTATCGGTTCTGCCGTAGCTGCTGGTATTTTAATTTCCTTACTTGGCTAATTAAAATATTTAATAAATAAAAACTCAAAGGAGTCCGAAAGGGCTCCTTTTTTTCGCATCTGGATAATCAGCTCTCCTCCATTTATCCATTTTTGGTTAATATGTATAGATTTCAGGGACTCCATGGAGTAGAATAACAAATGATGGAGGTGCGGTATGGCTTTAAAAATTGGTATTATTGTAGATTCTTTCAGGCTACCTATCAGAGATGGTATAAAAAAAGCAGCTGAACTAGGTGCCGAAGGTATTCAGATATATGCAACAAGGGGCGAAATGACCCCCAGTGCTCTATCGGGCAGTCAAAGAATTGAATTACTGGACTACATTAAATCGAATGGACTTGTGGTATCTGCTCTTTGCGGTGATCCAGGTGGAGGCGGTTTTTCTCATCCTGATAATAATCCGGCTAGAATTGAACTCTCTAAGAGAATAATTGATTTAGCTGTGGATCTTGACACAAAAGTTGTAACAACACATGTCGGAGCAATTCCATCTGATAAAAATCATGACAGATATAAAATTATATATGATGCATGCGCAGAACTTGGTGAATTTGCAGATAATGCCGGTGTTTCATTTGCCATTGAAACCGGTCCGGAACCTTCAGCTGTTCTAAGAGCTTTTATCGAGGACCTCCCCTGCACGGGAATTAAAGTTAATTTCGACCCTGCAAATCTTGTTATGGTTATTGGCGAAAAAGCTGAAGATGCAGTTGCGAATCTTGCACCATATATAATACATACCCATGCAAAAGACGGTAGAATGATTAAAAAATGCGATCCTGAAGATCTTTATGTGCATCACACTAAAAGCTGGGCAGGCGCATTTCTAGAGACTCCTCTTGGCGAAGGTGATGTTAATTTTCCTGCTTATCTCAAAGTATTGGCAGAATCAGGATTTGACGGATTCCTTACAATAGAACGTGAAGTTGGTGACAATCCTGCAGCAGATATTAGAAAAGCTGTGGATTTCTTAAAAAAATTAATATAAGGATTAAAATGCACACATGTGCTTTATACAAGGAGATAATAATGAAAACTGGAGTAAGCTCATATTCATACAGCAAGGCAGTAAAAAAAGGTACAATAGAATACCTGGATGTCATTGAAAAAACCGCGGAGTTAGGATTCGATGCAATTGAATTCTCAAATCTTCCCGTTAAGGACCACGACGGGCGCGTGGAGTTCGCAAAGACGGTTAAGAAACGTGTGGCAGATGCAGGCCTGGAATTTGCCAACTTCGCTACGCCTGCAGATATGCTTAAAGGCTCTGATGGCAATCTTAAAGCAGAAATTGAACGTGTTAAAAAAGAAGTACTTGTTGCCAAAGCTCTTGGTGTTGATAAAATGCGCCACGATGCAACCTTTGGATTTAACAGTGGTGAAAGAAGTGCTCGTAGTTTCGACTATTATCTACCGAGAATTGCTGAAGGATGTCGTGAAATTACAGAATTTGCATCAAATCTTGGAATAAAGACAATGGTTGAGAATCATGGCCGTTATTCACAGGACAGCCTTAGGATTGAAGCACTTGTTAATGAAGTCGATCATGACAATTTTGGTGTTTTACTTGATGTCGGCAACTTTATATGTGTCGACGAAGATCCTGTTGAAGCAGTAGGCCGTCTTATAAGTTATGCTTTCCATGTTCATTTTAAAGATTTCCATGTTAAAAACGGCTCAACTTTTAATCCTGGACTCGGTTGGTTCTATACCCGTTATGGAACATACCTTCGTGGGGCTATTATAGGTCATGGCGACCTCCCTCTTAGCCAGTGCATGAACATAGTTAAGTCATATGGTTATGAAGGAACCTTATCAATTGAATTTGAAGGTCTTGAAGAACCGTTGTTTGCAATCGAAACGGGGTTGAGCAATTTGAAGCGTCTTATATCATCTGTAGAATTCTAAAATACTTTCAATACACAAAGGGAACCATACGGTTCCTTTTTTTTGTGCTCCTACCAGACCTCCGAAAAGCCGAAGGATATTCGGAGGTTTTATGCTCCGATTGAGCTGAGTTCTTTTTCTTTTATCTCTTTAAAAACTTTACGAGCAAAAAATGCAGTAACCATTAGTGTTAAGAAATCAGCTATTGGCTGCGACATAAATATTCCATTAATATCGAAAAGATACGGCAGTATAAGAATCAGCGGAATATAGAAAACTCCCTGTCTTGCAATTGATAAAATCAAAGCTGCGGTACCATGACCCATAGCTTGGAACAATACTGTAATAATTACCGAAAACCCAAGGAACGGAAGCATGGATGAAAAATACCTAAATGCTATAATTCCTATTCGCTTTGTTTCCGGATCTGCGTTGAATGCCATTAATATCTGGGGGCTGAAAATGTAAAATATTATAGCAGAAAAGATACAGAAAACAGTAGTAATGATTATCGAAAATTTAATCGATTCACGCAATCTGCCAAATTGCTTTGCACCAAAATTATACCCTGCAACAGGCTGGAAACCCTGTCCGAATCCAAATACAACACCAAGACTCATAAAAATTACCCTATTAAAAATTCCAACAGCAGCAATGGCTGAATCTCCGTAACGTCTTGCAGCCACTATAAGTAAGGCAGCAGCGATACTCTGAAGCGCCTGCCTAAAGAAAGTCGGAAGTCCGATTTTCATAATCTGTACCAAAAGGTACTTCTTCAAAGTAATCAATTTAATTTTTATTCGGGCTATACTTTTATGTCTAATATAATATTGAATCAATATAATAAATGAAATTCCCTGTGAAATTGCAGTAGCTACAGCAGCTCCGGCAACGCCCATATCAAACACAAATATGAAAATCGGGTCCAATGCGATATTTAAAAGTGCACCAACTGCCAGTCCCGTCATACTTATAAATGCACTTCCCTCTGACCGTAGCATATTGTTCATTGTCATATTGCTCATTTGTATAGTAGCTACACCCAGTAGAATAAAAACGTAATCCTTGGCATGAACCATTATAGTTTCAGTTGCTCCAAATGCGTTTAGCAATGGCTCTATAAATATCATCCCTACAATTGAAAAAATAAGTCCGGTTGCAATAGTCAGATAAAAAGCAGTAGAGGCAGCTCTGTTAACTTCATCAGTTTTTTTTGCTCCAAGCATGCGGGATATGTATGAACCGCTGCCTATTCCAAAAGTCAGGCCGATTGCTGCCACTAACATAAACAAGGGAAATGCTACTGTAACTGCCCCTGTTGCACTTGTTCCCAGTCTGCTGACAAACAGTGTGTCCACTAAATTATATATAGCCATAACAAGCATACCTATTATTGCTGGTATAGCTATTTTCATTACAGCTTCTGGAATGGGAGCTTCTCCCATAAGTCGTGTTCTTTTATCCATTATTCCTCCTGATTTACTCAAAATAAACTCCCGGCAGACGGGAGTTATCAATTAATTCAAATTTTATGTTAGTTTACCTTATTTCATCCACTGTTTCAAATAAGGCTTTTGTGTTTTCATAAGGAAAACCATCATCAACTTCAAGGTAGAACCAACCGCCACCATTTTTCACATCAAATATCCGGGCAGTTTTTTTCACCTCTTCCCTGATTTCATCGGGAGTACCGAAGTTCATTATTTCTCCTCTGAAATGAAGCGCTATAGAAATCTTTTTTTTCTTTAAAAATGCTGCAAGTTCTTCAAGATTATATGCATTCAGCTGTGGCCAGTATCCATCGATTCCCATATCCGTTATTTCCTCCATCAATTCTTGGTTTGCCCCACATGAATGAAAATGCACCAGTTTACCTGCTTCTTTAACTCTGTTTATCATTCTTTGGTAACGTGGTTTAAAAAAGTTTTTGAATATTTCAGGTGATATCATAAGGCCGGTTTGTGTACCGAAATCATCTCCGAATTCAATACAATCAACACCTGCTGCAATCAAATTATCTATTCCTTTTAAATGATAATCTGTCAACATGTCTGCTAGTTGATTAATTTTAGGTGTATCCATATACATATCCATGAGAACATCCTCAAAAAGACGTAAAGAAGTCATTTTTTCAAATAATGTAAACATCCCCCTCATGGTGAAATATTTTTCTTTTTCCAGTATAATTTCTTCTTTTAATCCAGGTTCTGAATATAGCATAGGCGGAAATTCATATGTATCAAGATTATCCATATCATCAAGAGGTCTTGTTAAAGGATGTCCCTGTATTTGAAATATTCTGTATGCCCAGTGCACACCCCATTCGTCAGTTCTCTCCTCATAGTAGTCTCCGTTTTCATCATAACAACCTTCAGGAATCACAGGGATTTCCACTTTTGACATATCGCCAAAATCCGCAGGATATTTTTCGAATAAGCCCCTCATTTTCTCACCATAATCAAAATATCCTCTTGTTGAAGGGTGGTGTTCTATTGGAACTTTGTCAGGCTTTATAAAATTAAATGCTTCGAATGTTCTTTTTCGTGATTCAGGAATTACTGCCATTATTCACCTCATACGTTTCATACATTGAAATTATATAGTAAATCTGTAAATATTTGTAGTTTTATAATAATATAAGTCCATTGTTTTTGTAATATCTGTGGTATATGATTATATAAGATTTTACGGAGGTTTAGCCCTATGAACCCTAGAGAAAACTTACTGGCAATATACAAAAAAACAGGTTATGAGTATGCCCCTGTACACCTTGAATTCTGCCCTTTACAGATAGATAAGTATCGTACAATGACAGGCGAAACAGAAAAAACGTATCAGGAGTATTTTGACTTTCCTGAAATATATGTAAGCGATCTCGATTTCAAAGAAGGTGGCATAGAAACATATTACGAGTATTTTGATTCTCCTTCTGATAGATTAACTGTTGATAAATGGGGAGTCGGGTATGAGCCCGGTAGTGAAGCCGCCGCACATATGAAGCATTTTGTACATCCTATGAAAAACTTCACTACGATTAAAGAGTTTGAGAAGTATCCATATCCTGATTACCTTAATGCAAAGGCTGTACATATAAGAAAAGAAGTTGATGAGATCCATAGAAAAGGCTATGTGGCTAAAGCTACTATGGCCTGTACCGTCTGGGAGATTGCTTGGTACCTAAGAAGCATGGAACAGCTTATGTCCGATATGATACTAGATAAAGAACTGGCTGAGTATCATTTTGATAGGGTTACTGAAATTTCATGTCACAGGGCAGCAGAATTTGCCAAAGCCGGAGTTGATATAATTCTGACAGGTGATGATGTAGGTATGCAAAACTCTCTTATGATGAGCGAAGATATGTACTGTGAATGGATAAAACCACGTTTTGCAAAGATTATTGCTGCTGCAAAATCTGCAAATCCTAACATCCTAATTGAATACCATTCCTGCGGATATGTTGAACCGCTTATCCCCCACTTCATTGAGTGTGGTATTGATATATTAAATCCTATACAACCTGAGTGTATGAATTTTAAAGAAATTTTTGATAAGTATAAAGATAAACTCTGTTTTAAAGGCACAATCGGAATTCAAACAACCATGCCTTTTGGTACACCTGACGAAGTTCATGAAGAAGTTAAGAAAAATCTTGATATAGCCGGCCCTGCCGGCGGTCTTTACTGCTGTCCCGCCCATATGATTGAACCTGAAGTACCTTGGGAAAACATCATTGCCTATATAGAAGCCTGCCACACCTACAAACTATAAACAATTTGGAAAAACAGCCCTCCGCTGTTTTTCCAAGTTTACCATTTAACTTTGTTCTGATTTCGGATTTTCTTTGCAAAAGCTTTTCTTTTGTTATGTTCATCAATTCTGGCTTTTGCACTTATTTTTATTTCCATTCGTCTGGCTTCTCTCTGAAGTTTTTTGTACCTTTCATACTGCTCTTCACTCAAATCACCCATCTTTATTGCATCCTGAACTGCACAGCCGGGTTCGTTTTTATGATTACAGTCTGAAAATCTACAGTGCTGAGCTAATTTTTCTATCTTCTCATGTATATCTGAAAAGCTTTTTTCTACACCTTCTTCTGTATGCCACAATCCAAGTTCTCTCATACCCGGAGTGTCTATTACATTACCACCGTCCGGCAACCGAACCATCTGCCTATGTGTAGTTGTATGCTGACCTTTGTCAATGTTACCTCTGAGATTTTTCACTTCCATCAACTCTTCGCCATATAAATAGTTAAGAAGAGATGATTTCCCTACTCCGGATGAGCCTAAAAATACAACAGTCTTATTGTCTGTGAAGTATTCTCTGACTTCTTCCATTCCTTCTCCTGTAACATTGCTTGTCATATGAAAAGAAACGCCCGGATAGTTCTCTAAAATTGAATTTATTATCTCTTCTCTCTCTACAACTAGGTCTGCTTTACTTAGGATAATGACCGGTATGCCTCCACTTTCCCATGTTATTGATACATACCTGTCAATCCTTCCAATATTAAAATCATAATTCATTGACGTGACTATAAATACATAGTCGAAATTCGCCGCAAGCGTCTGTGATTGGCTGACCGGTCCGGCCGCCTTTCTTACAAAAACGCTTTTCCTTGGTAATATCTCCCGGAGTACAGCTGTGCTGCCTCCCGACACGTCAATCCTGACACAATCACCGACTGCCGGTAGATCTGTCTCTTCCGATGCCTTATAATACATCTTTCCTGTAATACTCGCATTATACTCTCCTTTTTCTGTCAAAACCTTGTAAAGTCCCCTGTATTCAGCGATTACACGCCCGGAGACAATTACACTTCCTCTCGGTATGTTACCGTCGTTAATCATCTTTCCTCCATTACTGCTTATGCAGTAGTTTGCGGATTTCCCGGATATAAAACAGACGCGGCAATCATTGCCGCGCCTGGTATCTATCTAAACCCTTGTAGGGTGATACAGCGTTTATTGATTATCCGTTAAATTCCTATTCAATTGAACCTCTTAAATTTCCTAAAAACAGCATTACATGCCCTCCTTTCGAATTCTTAATTGTATTATAAACCCTCGAATAATGCCGGGGGTATCCCTTGTTCACCTATAATCAATTTCTACCAGTAAATTGGTATTTAAATAAATGCCAGGGTTCTGCTGAGGTGCATCAGTAAAAGGCGCGTATATTATTAAAATTTCTAAAATCACCACAAAGATATTAGCCCGATTTTATGATTTTACTAGTTAATTTGTTATTGTCCTTCTATATCATAAGGCCAATTTACAATACCGCCGAAATCATAAACATTTGTATAACCCATTTCAGTAAGAATTCTGGCAGCTACTTTACTTCGGTTTCCGCTACGGCAATATATCAAAATGGTATCATCTTTATTCTCAGTAACATTCTTAAAACTCTTTTCAATCTGATCAAGTGGCACATTGTATGCTTCAGGTATATATCCTGATTCAAATTCAGTTCTTGTTCTTACATCTATTACAAGAACATCTCCCTCAACCATTATTGCAAGAGCCTGTTCAGCATTAATAATTCTATAATCGGGTGCATTATTACCTGTTATTGAAATTAATTCTGTTTCCCTTGGGATTGTATTTGCATTTAACATTTTAACATCAGCTGTAATTACATTGTCAGGATTCAGATTTGAATCTACCCCTGATGTAACTGTCAAACCTTTTCTTATATCAATTTTAAAATAGATAGAAGTGTCCTCTTCATTACGAATAATAATATGTTCTCCATCTACAATTTCAATGATTCTTCCGGTTATACCTGTAGCCCCATTTTCGTTGGTTGGTGTTTCAGTTGCAGTATTTGTTTTGCATCCCGATACCACCAGTACTATTGCCAGCATTATTGATATTATTAGAAATTGTTTTCTCATATAGTCCACTCCACTCATTTAATATTTTATTTCTACCCGATTTTCATAAGTATTAATCCAATATCCGGAAATTACCTGTTAAATTCTTGACACACATATCCACATATCGTATTATTAAAATATATAAAAATTGGGAGTCAAAAATGCAGATTAACTCCAGACAGAATATTGAGTATGCAGAAATGCTTAAAGCGCTGGCACACCCGGCGCGACTATGTATTGTCAAGAATCTTATAAAAACAGGTGGATGTACTGTATCATATATGCAGTCATGCACCGGACAGCCCCAATCTACCCTTTCCCAGCACATTGCTAAATTACGTACACTTAAAATTATTAAAGGTACAAGGAACGGGAAAGAAATCAAATATGAGGTGACAAACGATCTCGTAAAGTCCATAATTAATATATTATATGATTAACCGGAGGACAAGATGACCAAAAAAATTGTTATAGTCGGCGGAGTAGCCGGCGGCGCAAGCACGGCTGCACGACTTAGAAGACTAGATGAAAATGTTGAAATTATCATAATGGAAAGAGGCCCGTTCATATCATTTGCGAACTGCGGTCTCCCCTATCATATCGGTGGAACAATCAGTGAGCGAGCAGAACTTATACTTCAGATGCCTGAAGATATGAAAATTAGATTTAATGTTGAAGTAAGAATCTTTAATGAGGTAACCGGTATTAACAGAGATCGTAAATCTGTCTCGGTGCTTAATAAGAAAACGGGAAAAGCTTACGAAGAATTATATGATAATCTTGTTCTTTCCCCGGGCTCAACACCTTTTACCCCACCTATTCCCGGAATAAAAGCTGATAACCATTTTACTTTATGGACAATTCCTGATATGGATAAAATAATCAGCTATATAAAGAAGCATAAACCTAAAACTGCTGCTGTAATCGGTGGTGGATTTATCGGCTTAGAAATGGTTGAAAACCTCAGCGAACTCGGTCTTGAAGTATCCCTAGTCGAAATGATGGATCAAGTCATGCAGCCTGTTGATTATGATATAGCACAGTTTGTTCACAGACAACTGTCAAAACATCATGTACGTCTATTCCTTGGAAACGGTGTAAAAGAATTTAAAAGTACTGGTATTAATACACAACTAACTCTTCAGAGTGGCCTTAAACTTGGGGCTGATCTTGTTATACTGGCTATTGGAATCCGACCAAATTCAAATCTCGCATCTGATGCAGGCTTAAGTGTAAACAAACGTGGCGGAATAATTGTAGACAAACATCTAAAAACCAGTGACCCTGATATATTTGCAGTTGGTGATGCAATTGAGGTTGAGCATTTGGTTTCAGGTGAACCGACAATGATTCCTCTTGCCGGTCCTGCAAATAAGCAAGGTAGAATCTGTGCAGATAATATTGCCGGAATTGATAGTATATATGAAGCTTCTCAGGGAACTAGTGTGGCAAAAGTATTTGATCTTACAGTTGCCTCAACAGGTCTGAATGAAAAACAACTGGAATCTCTTGGAAAGGAACTTAATAGAGATTATAAATCAACAATTATACACCCACGTTCACATGCAAGTTATTATCCCGGAGCTTATCCGCTGACTTTAAAAGTACTATTTGATATGGATGGAAAAGTATTGGGCGCTCAGGCTATCGGTCATGCCGGTGTAGAAAAACGAATTGATGTAATTGCTACCGCCATGCGCTTTGGAGCAACTGTTTATGACCTGACTAAACTGGAGCTTTCGTATGCACCTCCATATTCTGCCGCTAAAGACCCCGTTAATATGGCAGGTTTCAATGCAGAAAATATTTTAAATGGCCTTTCAGAAAATATTCATTGCCGCGAACTTCAGAACATAGATATTGATGATACTATAATACTTGATGTCAGAACTCCCATGGAAACAGAACATGGCATAATTACCGGAGCTATTAATATTCCTGTTGATGAGCTTAGGAACAGGCTTAACGAACTTGATAATTCTAAACAGATTATTGTTAACTGTGCTGTTGGATTCAGAGCTTATCTGGCATGCCGCATACTTTCGCAAAATGGTTTTGACCGAGTATTATACTTAGCCGGCGGTTATACCACCTACGAGACCTGGGTGCGTAAATATTTTGATCGACACTTTGTCGATGAACCAGTTACCTATGAACCTTGTGACGTTATACCAGATGATGTACCGCAAGGCAAAGCCTGAGGAACGTCATCTACCAAGAACGATAAACTCACGAATAAAGTCTTTAACGAGTGAGTATTCTCGTTGTTATTCATTCTTAACAATCTTACATTAAAGCCTGCATTAGCAGGCTTTTTTAATTTGATTTATACTTTTGCACACAGCATCCGACGGATGTCATAATCAGTTTAGGTTTTTAATGCAGTGCCAGTTATAAAGACACCCTTTCTTTTATAGGAGTCCGGTTCTAGTATGAAACCAGAAGATTTTATTAATTGTAATGTTTCGCGATTGATATTACAGCCATTTGAAAACGAATTCCAGGCCGGATTAACTTTTTCTGCAACCGTCTTTACTCTTTCAGATTCGGGTTTTACATGCTCAATAAAAATTATTTTACCGTTACTTTTAAGAACTCTGCGAACTTCAGCCAATCCCCTTTCAGGATTTTCTACTGAACAAAAGACTAATGTAAAAACAACTGTATCAAAAGAACTGTCAGGAAAAGGTAGATTTTCAGCACTTCCCTCTATCAACTTAATATTCGAGAATTTTTTTGAAGCCTTTCTTACACTATCAGAAATTTTTATATCTAAAACACTAAGAGAATTCACCTCTTTTTTATTATAATATTTAAAATTCACACCTGTACCTGCACCAAGTTCCAGAACATCACCAAAAGCTGTCGAAACAGTATTCCTTCTAAATTTATGTAAAACAATTGTTTCAAAAGGAAACATAAATAAATTAAATGAAAAATCTCCTATAGCACTCATAAAACCTCCAGTTCTAATCTTTATATACCCTGTTTATAGATATTCTGACAATATATAGGGTAAAAAACAATTATAAAAGAAATAGGTGGAATTATTATGATTTTTAATTTTATACAAAGACGAACATCAGTCAGAACATTTATGGAGAAACCCTTAGCCAAAAGTGACTTGACTAATATCAATAATATTTTAGCTAAAGTAAATAATGAAAAAGGTCCAAACGGTAATAAAATAAAATTTCTACTTCTTGATACCGCTCCTAATGGTGATGGAAATATAGTCGGCACTTATGGCTTTATCCGAAATGCCCAGGCATATATTGCAGGCACAATACCCAATGATAAAAGGGCATTAGAAGATTATGGTTATCTTCTTGAGAAAATAGTTATTAAATTGGTAGAAGAAGGACTGGGCTCATGCTGGCTGGGTGGGACATTCAAAAGAGACGATTTTATAGAACCTTTGGCTCTTAATAATGAACAAATAATTCCTGCGGTGCTACCTATAGGGTACCCTGTAGTTAACCGCCGAAATGCTGAACAGGCGATGAGATTCATTATTAAAGCAGATAAACGCATGAAGTGGACTGCATTATTCTTTAATAAAAATTTTGATAACGGGCTTACCTCAGGTGATCTACATGAAGATAACTCGGTTTTACTATCTGCATTTGAGAGTGTGCGTTTAGGTCCGAGTGCATCTAATAAACAACCATGGCGTCTTGTTCTGGATAAAGAGAATAATCAGGTTCACTTCTATCTGGATGAGAACCCGAAATACAGCGGCAACAAAATGGGATTCAGTATGCAGCGATTAGATATTGGGATTGCTATGTATCATTTTCAATCAGTTGCAGATGAAAATGGATTTGCAGGAAAATGGAATAATCAGATTCCTGATATATCTATTCCGGAAAGCAACTATAAATATGTTAAGACTTTCAGTTGGTAACTGCTCCGCTGATAATTTTCACAACAAGAGTTCTGTTTTCATTAAATGGCCAGATAAGCCATTTTTCCTCAACTTTGCTTAACCTCTCAATTAAATCGGATAAACCATAGGAACCGAGTCCATGACCATAATCTCTGATATAAATTTCATACATTGAATCCATCCATTTTTTATCGTTAATATGATTCTTTATATCATTAAGTGCAGGATCTTGGTTTTCATATTCAAGCACATCAGACCATGCACATACTGTTGCATCATCTGCCGCTAACTTAATAATCAAATCGTTTGTATGTGATATTAGTTTTGCAGAAAAAGCAAGTGCGCTGTCTATAATCAGTTGCTTAATCTCACTGGATAAAAGTTCCTGTTGATTTAATACTGTCAGTAACTGAGGTATAAATAACTGTGTATAAATTGCTGATACAAAAATATTATCATAATTTATGGTTTCATAATCAGTACTAAATTTATATGACTGTAAATGATTTAATAGCTTTTTAATTTCATCGTTTTTGCAATACTCCTGAATCTGAGCTATTATTCTGTTCTTGTCCATACTCGCAATATCAATCATTTCAACAGCTGTTTTTAATGAGGCATTTTCATATAGCTTTAAACCCTGATATACAGAAGCAATATCAATATCTCCAAGAACTATTTCATCAGAATGTTCACTCACTTTATTTAAATCAATATCAAATATATTTCCGGCACCAAGAATAAAGCAGGATCCATTTTTCCACATTCCATTTACAGAAAAATTAGTAATATTTTCCCTATATCCTGCCCACATCTTGAAATTTTCATCGGTATAAACGGATTCATTCAGCGCCCTATAAAATTGTTCCATTGAATAATTCATATAATCTCCCACTTCATTTTATCAGAAAATCAATTCAATTATCCGACGGATAATTGAATGGATCGGGGGACATAAAAAAGGGCCGCTGTGCGACCCTTTTGGATATTTGGTTTATTTATTTTTTGCTCTTATGTAAGCATCTATTCCATCTGCAGCATCATGGCCATTTGCAACACCTGTTATAATATCAGGTCCCTGCACAATATCGCCTCCCGCAAACAACCATGGGAACGATGAGAACTGGCCGTTTTTACCAACCTGAACCTTGCCACTGGTAATTTCAACCTGCTCAAGCATAGCTTTATCGAAGAATGCATACTCAGGCATCTGACCTGTTGCAATATATACCTGTGTTGCTTCAATAATAAATTTATCAGCTTCATCATATTTGGGATTAAATTTTCCGTCTTCA
>Ga0255407_1008_pt1 | contig 16063 bp, 26 predicted proteins | sample ANMaggSSYBR01I13_FD_182129 | JGI IMG/M metagenome (GOLD analysis project Ga0255407, IMG submission 182129) | Sediment cell enrichment communities from methane seep in Santa Monica Basin, California, United Staets - ANME aggregate JGI... | ecosystem: Environmental > Aquatic > Marine > Cold seeps >... | reverse complement strand
CGTTGCCAAGGGTTCCTGCTTTGTAATATGTCCATATCTGGGCAACTCCCTGAGGAGCTCTTGCCAGTATACCTGCAAAGATGATCAGCGAGATACCGTTTCCGATACCGTATTCAGTGATATTCTCTCCAAGCCACATAATGAATGCAGTACCTGCAGTAAAGGAAAGTGTAATTATGAAGAATGAAACAACTGATCCACCATCAAAAATTGCATTATATGAACCAAGGCTGATATAAAGCATAGCTGCCTGGAAAAAACCAAGTCCTACTGCTAAGTATCTTACTATCTGTTGTATCTTTTTTCTTCCCTCTGTGCCTTCTTTTTGCAATCTTTCGAGTGCCGGAATAGCAACCGTCAATAGGTTCATAATGATGGATGCATTAATATATGGAGTAATGTTCATTGCGAACAAAGACGCCCTGCTGAAAGCTCCACCGGAAAAGGTATCCATAAAGCCAAACAACTGATTTCCTTCAGTCATGGCTGCAAATGCTTCCTGTATAAGACCGGGAACAGGAAGATGACTACCTAATCTGTAAACAAGGAGCAGTCCCATTGTAATAAGAAGTTTCTTTTTGAGGTCTCCGATCTTCCAGGCGTTCTTAATGGTCTCAAACATTTATACTACCTCAACCTTTCCTCCGGCTGCTTCAATTTTTTCTGCTGCGGATTTCGTAAATCTAGCGGCTTTTACGGTAAGTTTCTTTTTTATCTCTCCGTTGCCGAGGATTACGACTCCATCCAGAGTCTTTTTAATAATGCCTGCTTTAATCATTTTTTCTGTATCTACTATAGATCCACTTCTAAAAGTGTTTAATGATTCAAGACTAACTTCAGCATAATTCTTTTTAAAACGTGCATTAGTGAATCCACGTTTAGGTATTCTTCTATAAAGGGGCATCTGGCCACCCTCAAAACCAACACGAACTCCGCCGCCTGATCTTGAATTCTGTCCATCACGTCCGCGTCCAGCAGTTTTTCCATTACCTGTTGCATGTCCGCGCCCTTTTCTTTTTGCTGTCTTTGTAGAGCCGGCAGCCGGCTTCAATTCATTAAGTTTCATTCTGCCGTCCTCCTATACTTCTTCAACAGATACTAAATGTGAAACTTGTGTGACCATTCCTCGTATTGGAGGATTATCTTTTTGTTCCACGCTCTGTCCGATTTTTCTAAGTCCCAGTGCTTCAATAGTTGCTCTGTGACTCTTCAGCGCACCGATGGTGCTTTTTACCAGTGTAATTTTAAGTCTTTTTTCTTTTTTAGCCACTTTAAAGCCTCCTATTCAGTAACGTTTTCTACAGGGATGCCCCTGTCTTTAGCCACATCGGCAACTGTTCTCATCTCAGAAAGGCCAACCATTGTTGCCTTAACGATATTCATCGCATTGTTTGAACCAAGGCACTTAGCCCTTACATCCTTAACTCCTGCGAGTTCGAGGACTGCTCTAACAGGTCCGCCTGCTATAACTCCGGTACCGGGTGATGCAGGTTTTATGAGAACTTTAGCTGCGCCGAATTTACCAATGATTTCATGAGGAAGTGTTGTTCCAACGAGCGGAATTTTTATCATATTCTTTTTCGCAGAATCAATCCCTTTCCTAATGGCATCGGGTATTTCAATAGATTTGCCCATGCCTATGCCAACATTGCCTTTTTCATCACCCACTACTACTAGTGCGCTGAAACGGAAATTTCTTCCGCCCTTAACAACCTTGGTTACACGGCCTATTTTTACGACTTTTTCTTTTAATTCGTCGCTGTTTCTATCCCTGTTTCTATCTTTGTTTCTGTCTCTGTGCTGCAAAACCATATCCTCCTATTAAAACTCAAGCCCTTCGGCTCTGGCGGCATCCGCCAATTCTTTTACCCTTCCGTGGTAAACATAGCCGCCCCTGTCAAAAACAATCAATTTAAGTCCTTTTTCAACAGCTCTCTGGGCTATGAGCTTTCCGACCTCTTTAGCAGCCTCTATGTTTCCGCCACTTTTAACACTACCTTTTATAGCTGGGTCAACAGTGGATGCGGATACTAGGGTCACTCCTTTAGAATCATCTATGATCTGTGCATATATGTTCTTGCTACTTTTATAAACATTGAGTCTCGGCCTCTCGGGAGTGCCGGTAATTTTGTTTCTGATTCTCATATGTTTTTTCCTGCGTAATTTGTTCTTATCAGATTTCTTAATCATATCTTTACACTCCTTTCAATTATGCGCCGGTCTTGCCTTCTTTACGTCTGATTCTTTCATCAGCGTATTTAATACCTTTACCTAGATAAGGCTCAGGTTTCCTCTTCGAACGAATCTTTGCGGCAAATTCTCCAACTGCCTGCTTGTCATATCCGTGAACTATTATTTTAGTCTGAGTTGGAAGTTCTATGGTTATACCTTCGGGAAATAGCATTTCCACCGGGTGTGAATAACCTAGGCTTAATACAAGTGTTTTGCCTTGTATTGCAGCTCTGTATCCAACTCCGTTGATTTCAAGTTCTTTCTTGAAGCCTTCGAATACACCAATAACCATGTTATTCAACAGACTTCTTGTAAGACCATGGAAAGCTTTGTGTCTTTTTAGATCACTCGGTCTGTCTATTATAACATTGCCATCCTCAATCTTAATTGTCATATCAGTGCTGAATTTCTGTGTCAGCGAGCCTTTTGGGCCTTTTACTGTAACGGTATTACCGTCTTCGATTTTTACATCAACGCCCTTTGGTATTACGATGGGCATTTTTCCTATACGTGACATTACGTCCTCCTTCTTGTTCTTGACATTGTGAGCATCTGCTCTTTTCAGAAACTAAAAAGTATCCAATTACTACCAGACAAAAGCCATTACTTCGCCGCCAATACCAGCTTTTCTTGCATCTTTATCTGTTACAATACCTTTTGATGTTGAAATAATGGCTGTTCCCAGTCCACCCAACACTTTAGGCATATCTTCTTTACCTGCATAGACCCTAAGGCCCGGTTTGCTGATCCTTTTAATGCCTTTGATTGCGTTTCTTTTATCGGAATTGTACTTAAGCGTAACCCTGATGGTTCCCTGTACTTCACTTTCGATAACTTTCACGCCATTGATATAACCTTCTCTTAAGAGTATATCAGCAATGGCTTTTTTCAGGTTTGAAGCCGGGATATCTACGGTTTCATGCTTGGCTGAACCTGCATTCCTTATTCTTGTCAACATATCAGCAATTACATCTGAAATCTGCATATTGTTATCTCCTTCCCAAACCTTACCAGCTTGCTTTTCTTATTCCTGGTATCTGACCTTTGTATGCCAGTTCCCTGAAACATATTCTGCATACCCCGTATTTTCTCATATATGCATGGGGCCGCCCGCATATTTTACATCTGTTGTATTCACGGGTTTTATACTTCTGTTTTCGTTGTTGTTTTAAAATCATTGCTTTCTTAGCCACTATATTACCTCCTCATTATGCCTTTTTTAACGGCATACCCATATAATCAAGTAATTCCCTGGCTTCTTCATCGGTCTTAGCCGTTGTAACGAAGCAAACGTTCATACCTCTTATAGTATCCACATCATCATATACGATTTCCGGGAATATCAGCTGTTCTTTTACTCCGACGGAATAATTTCCTCTACCGTCAAATGAATCTGCTGAAACACCCCTGAAGTCTCTAACCCTTGGAAGGGATACATTCATGAATCTGTCGGCGAATTCATACATTCTTTCGCCTCTGAGTGTAACTTTGCAACCTATTTTCATACCTGCTCTTAGTTTAAAGTTAGCAACTGATTTCTTAGCTATAGTAACTATGGGTTTCTGACCTGTAATGATTGTTAAGTCTTTTACAGCAGATTCGATAGCCTTAGGATTTTCCTTGGCTTCTCCAACACCCATGTTAACTACTATTTTTTCAAGCCTGGGAACCTGGTTTACGTTATTATACTTAAACTTTTCCATCATGGCTGGTATTACATTTTCTTTGTAGGCATCTTTTAATCTTGCCATTTGGTTCAACCTCCCTCCGGCTTACTTTGCCGCTTCTTTTATAACATCAATAACTGCTCCGCATTTTTTGCAAACTCTGACCTTCCGGCCACTTTCTTCAACCAGTCTATTTGTTCTGGCTGGTTTTTTGCATTTGCTACAGATGAGCATTACGTTGGATGCATCTACAAATGCTTCCTGGTGAATGATTCCACCGGGCTGATTCATATTTCTTGGTTTAACATGCTTTGTAGCTATGTTAATACCTTCAACCAGCACCGTACCCTTTTCAGGATTGACTTCAAGCACTTTTCCGTGTTTTCCTCTGTCTTTACCGCTTAGAACCGTAACATTATCGCCGGCTCTTATATGTAATTTTTTTGCCATTATGTCATGCCTCCCTTCTATAGCACTTCAGGTGCGAGGGAAACTATTCTCATATAGTTTTTATCCCTTAGCTCCCTGGCTACGGGCCCGAATATACGGGTTCCCTGGGGTTCCTGGTCTTCTGTTATAATAACTGCCGCATTTTCATCAAATCTTATATAAGAACCATCATTTCTTCTGATACCTTTTTTTGATCTAACGATTACGCATCTGACGACTTCGCCTTTTTTTGCGGTACCGCCGGGGGATGCGCTTTTAACACTACAAACTATTACATCGCCTATGTTAGCGTATCTTCTGCGTGATCCACCTAAAACCTTTATGCACATAAGTTCTTTGGCTCCGGTGTTATCAGCTGATTTTAATACTGTCTGCATCTGAATCATTTGTGTTTCCTCCTCCCAAACGGATTATTTTACTTTCTGTACAACTTCAACCAAACGCCATCTTTTATCTTTACTCATTGGTTTGGTTTCCATTACTTTTACTGTATCGCCGATGTTGCATTCGTTATTTTCATCATGTGCCTTGAGCTTGTATGTCCTCTTAATGATTTTACTATAAAAAGGATGTTTAACAGTCGTTCCGACGGCTACAACAATTGTCTTATCCATCTTGTTGCTGGTTACTTTACCTACTCTTGTTTTTCTGAGATTTCTTTTTTCCATCTCGCTTACTCCTTCATTTAAAGCCATTAGCTGCCGCTTTCTACATTAAGTTCACGTTCTCTAATAACGGTCTTAACCCTTGCTATATCCTTTTTAACATCTTTCAGTTTCAAAGGATTTTCAAGTTGGCTTGTCGCGAACTGGAATCTGAGCTTAAAAAGTTCCGATTTCAATTCATTGAGTTCTGTAGCGAGTTCTTCAGTTGATAGTTTTCTTATATCATTAGCTTTCATCTGATTCACCAATCTTGCTTTCTTTTTCAACGACTCTGCACTTTATAGGAAGCTTATGCATTCCACGTTTTAGTGCTTCAACCGCCTCTTCTTTGGGTACTCCGCCAACTTCAAACATAATTCTGTTAGGTTTTACTACAGCTACCCAGAATTCCGGACTTCCCTTTCCGCTTCCCATGCGTGTTTCAGCGGGTTTCTTAGTTACCGGTTTATGTGGGAAAATTTTTATCCATACTTTACCACCCCTCTTAAGGTAATGGTTAATAGCGATACGAGCTGATTCTATTTGGTTACTTTTTATCCAGCCAGGTTCTAAGGCCATAAGACCAAATTCACCCTCGGTAATTTTATTGCCTCTATTGGCAACGCCCTTCATTTTGCCTCTGTGGACACGTCTATACTTGACCCTTTTGGGCATTAACATTATGCATTTCCTCCTTCCGTATTTTTTCTCTCCGGAAGAACTTCTCCCTTGTATATCCAAGTTTTAACGCCAATTTTTCCATATGTAGTATTGGCTTCTGCGAATCCATAATCAATATCAGCTCTCAAAGTCTGAAGAGGAATTGTACCTTCATGATAATGTTCAGTTCTAGCTATTTCAGCTCCGCCAAGTCTGCCGGCACACATAGTTTTAATTCCTTTTGCTCCGGCTTTCATAGCTCTTGACATTGCCTGTTTCATAGCTCTTCTGAAAGATATTCTTTTTTCAAGCTGCTGTGCAATATTTTCAGCTACTAACTGTGCACATGCATCAATATCTTTAATTTCAGTTATATTAACAAGCACGCTTTTTTCTGTCAGTGCTTCAACTTCTTTTCTAAGCAGCTCAATTCCTGCTCCGCCTTTTCCAATTATAAGTCCGGGTTTTGCAGCATGTATGTTGAGTTTAATCTTGCTTGCAGCTCTTTCGATTTCAATTCTCGCTATTCCTGCGATATAAAGTTTTTTCTTAATATATTTTCTAACTTTATCATCTTCAACGAGCCAATTGCCGAAGTCACGCTTATTGGCATACCATTTTGTATCCCAGTCTTTGATTATTCCGACTCTAAGTCCATGGGGATTAACTTTTTGTCCCATTACATATCCTCCCTAAGCTCTTTCTTTAAGAACCACTGTTATATGACTGGTTCTTTTCCTGATCCTGGAAGCACTTCCGCGTGCGTTAGGTTTCAGTCTCTTCAAAGTGGTTCCCTGTCCTGCATATGCTTCTGCTACAAATAATTTCTCTTTATCAAGTTCAAAATTATTTACCGCATTTGCTTCAGCAGATACCATTAATTTCAATATAAATTCACTGGCAGCCCTGGGGGTAAATTTAACGACCCCGTAGGCTTCTTCAAGGTCTTTGCCCCTAATAAGGTCAAGAACCAATTTGGCTTTGGATGCAGGTACTCTTAAATGTTTTGCACTTGCGCGACCTTCATCCCTACCTATTCCAAGGTTCTTTTTTTCCTTTTTGGTAAGCAGGGGAGCTTTTTGAAATTTTCTTCTTTCTATGCCGTATTCATTTTTGAGTTCTTCAGTATTATCAATAACTTCAGCGGCTGGCGTTTTAGTTTTAGCCATTTTTTTCTCCTTTCACTGCTTAACTCTAAGTGGCAGCAGACGTCTTGTCGCCTCGCCCGTGCCCTCTGTATGTCCTGGTCGGTACAAACTCACCGAGTTTATGTCCAACCATGTCTTCGGTGATATATACAGGTACATGCTTTCTGCCATTATGCACCGCTATGGTGTGCCCCACCATCTGCGGGAATATGGTTGACGCCCTTGACCAAGTCTTTAAAACTTTCTTTTCGTTCTTATCGTTCATTTCCTCTATCCTGGCAAGGAGTTTCGGATTAACGTAAGGACCCTTTTTAACCGATCTGCTCATTTATGACGTCCTCCTATTTCTTGTTTCTTCTCTTGACAATATATTTGTCAGAAGCTTTATTTTTCTTTCTTGTCTTGGAACCCAGAGTAGGTTTACCCCAAGGAGTAACCGGACTGGGACGTCCAATTGGTGAACGGCCTTCGCCGCCGCCGTGTGGATGGTCGGTTGGGTTCATTGCTGATCCCCTGACAGTAGGCCTTATACCCATATGTCTTTTTCTACCGGCTTTTCCAATGGAAATATTTTCTGAATCTATATTACCTACCTGGCCTATTGTAGCCCTGCAGTTCAGATGTACCATTCTAACTTCTCCTGAGGGAAGTCGTACCTGTGCAAATTTTCCTTCTTTAGCCATCAACTGTGCTGAGTTTCCTGCTGAACGAACCATCTGGCCGCCTTTACCTGCTTTTAACTCAATATTGTGAATGATTGTACCAACTGGCATATTTACAAGTGGTAATGCATTCCCGGTTCTGATGTCAGCGTCTGGTCCTGATTCAAGTACATCACCTACTTTTATCGTGTGAGGAGCAAGTATGTATCTCTTTTCGCCGTCAGCGTAAAAAATCAAAGCTATGTTTGCACTTCTATTAGGATCATATTCGATGGCGGCAACTTTACCGGGAACACCGTCTTTATCCCTTTTAAAATCTATTATTCTGTATTTTTTGACAGCTCCTCCGCCTCTATGTCTGACGGTAATCCTTCCATAGGAATTTCTTCCTGAATGTTTGGATTTTTTGGATGTCAATCCCTTTTCCGGCGTGGTCTTAGTGATATCTTCAAATGTTGAGACCGTCATAAACCTTCTGGCCGGTGAAGTAGGACGAAACTTTTTGGTTGGCATTGTCTTACACTCCTTTTCCGAATTACTGGCCTACGCCGAATTCCTCTATAGTAGTCTTGTATTTCTTGGTAATGGCTTTTTCTTTGCCGCCTTTTTCAAGATATACAACGGACTGGGGATCCAAATCAATTTTTACAATTGCTTTTTTGAATTTAGCAGTTTTGCCCTGGTGGACTCCCTGTCTTTTCATTTTGCCTTTATAATTAGCAGTATTAACTTTAAGAACCTTTACATTAAACAGTTTCTCAGCTGCTGCTTTGACTTCAGTTTTTGTTGAGCTGGTAGCTACTAGGAAAGTATACTTTCCATCAGCCATGTCATCACTGCTTCGTTCTGTTATATAAGGTCTTATTATAATATCTTCAGCTTTTTTCATTATACGTAAACCTCCTCGACCTTAGCTACGGCTTCCTTAGTAATGACGAGTTTGTCATATTTCAGGATATCGTAAACATTAAGTGCATTCACAACAGTTGTTTTCACACCGGGAATATTATCCGTAGATTTAACAACGTTCATGTTGCTATCAGGCATTACCACTAATGTGGATACCGAAGCATTTATATTACCAAGAACCTCAACAGCTTTTTTAGTCTTAATTACATCAAATTCCAACTTATCAAGAACGAGTATGCAATTGTCTGCTGCTTTTGTTGTAAGTGCTGACTTTAGAGCCAGTCTTTTCAGCTTTTTAGGCAGTGCTTTTCTATAGCTTCTCGGTTTAGGCGCAAACGCGACCCCACCACCGGTCCACTGAGGCTGTACAGTTCCGCCGTGGCGGGCTCTACCGGTTCCTTTTTGTCTCCATGGTTTTGCTTTACCACCCCTGACCTCACTTCTGGTCTTGGCGGATTGTGTGCCCTGTCTTGCATTGGAAAGATGCGTGACAACTGCACGGTGCATTGCTGATTCGCTAACTTCAATAGCGAAAATACCGTCATTCAAAGTAATGTTGTCCACTACTTTTCCGTTCATATCATAAACATCTATTTTTGGCATTGCATTTCCTCCTTCCACTATGCTTTGACTGCTTCGTTAATTTCGAGGAATCCGCCCTTAGGACCGGGTACCGCGCCTTTAACCAGCATCAGGTTTTTATCTTCATAAACTTTTACCACAACTAAGTTCTGAACAGTTACTCTGTCAGTACCTAAATGACCCGGGAGCTTTTTGCCTTTGAAAACCCTACTTGGGTTTGAGGCTCCGCCCATTGATCCTGGTCTTCTGTGGTAATGAGAACCGTGAGTTTCACGACCTCTTGCAGTGCTATATCTTTTAATTGTTCCAGCAAATCCTTTACCTTTGGATATACCCGAAACATCAATAACATCACCTTCAGCGAACATTTCGCTAACGTTTATTTCTTTTCCAACTTCGAATCCGTCATTACTGTCTGTACGGAATTCTCTTAAATATCTTTTTGGAGTAACGCCTGCTTTATCAAAAGCACCCTTATTAGGTTTATTAGCACTTGACTCTTTGATATCATCATAGCCGACCTTTACAGCAAAATATCCGTCCTGCTCTTCTGTCTTGAGCTGCACGACGGAAATTGGTCCGGCTTGAACGGCTGTTACCGGTATTGACAGACCATCTTCTGTAAATACCTGGGTCATGCCGATTTTTTTACCCAGTATGAATTTCTTCACCTTTCCAGTACCTCCTTGGTTATTGGTTCGCATTTACGAACTTGACCTTTTTTCTACAATTTGATTTCTATATCCACACCAGCTGGTAAATCCAGTCTCATTAACGCATCAATGGTTTTTGGTGTTGGTTCAAGAATATCAATCAATCTTTTATGTGTCCTCATTTCGAACTGCTCACGAGCATCTTTGTACTTGTGTGGAGCTCTCAATATGGTTACAATTTCCTTCCTTGTTGGAAGTGGTACAGGCCCTGAAATCTTAGCACCCGATCTTTTTGCCGTCTCAACTATTTTGTTGGCGGACTGATCGATTAGCTGGTGGTCGTAAGCCTTAAGTCTGATTCTGATTTTTTGTTTTCCTGCCATTTTTTCCTCCTTAAATCCTTTACGAACAAGGTTCCTGTACACTTTGCCGGGTGTTTCCTGTCGGCCATATTTTAAACCCGGTCATGCCGGGTGTAAAAACTACATCTCGTACAGTGACTTGTCGCCCGCTTTCTTGAATCGGACATTCTCCTCCGAAGTGACCTGCCTTTCATATGGCAGCAATCTCCGGGATCTTTGTATGCCTTGTCACAGCAAGAGTCATTATAAACTATTAAAAAGTAATATGCAAGGGTTTTACTGAACTTTTTTCACCCTAATTAAAACACTTTTGACAGCCTTTATAGTCTATACCCCCGAAATACTTTTGTCAAACCCACGCCTCCGGGCGTTTCATGATCATCACATCCGACGGATGTCGTGATCATTTCCCATGAAAAATTAATAGATGATTGGGTGATTTCACCTGAAGATTCGACAGATACTTTTACAACTAGTGAACGTTCCTCGGTTCCTTCGGAACCTGCGGTTTTTAACGGTGTGGCAATGACTTTACCACCATTGACGGTTTGTTCTTTCAGTGCGTTCCTCAGACTTCGTCTTCCGGTACACACTTTACGAGCAAACCTATGGTCTTGGTTTTGTCATTCATGCCACGTGAACGTTCCTCGGTTCCTTCGGAACCTGCGGTACGTAAAACATTATAATGTCGGAATGGCCTTGCTTGTTGCTGCGATATTTACTGTCGCACCGTTCCTCGGCTTCGCCTGCGGTACAGTACTGGCGTAAATACCGGCAACTATATTCTGTCATTCATCCGACATAGACGTTCCTCGGACTTCGTCCTGCGGTACACACTTTACGAGCAAACCTATGGTCTTGGTTTTGTCATTCATGCCACGTGAACGTTCCTCGGTTCCTTCGGAACCTGCGGTACGTAAAACATTATAATGTCGGAATGGCCTTGCTTGTTGCTGCGATATTTACTGTCGCACCGTTCCTCGGCTTCGCCTGCGGTACAGTACTGGCGTAAATACCGGCAACTATATTCTGTCATTCATCCGACATAGACGTTCCTCGGACTTCGTCCTGCGGTACACACTTTACGAGCAAACCTATGGTCTTGGTTTTGTCATTCATGCCACGTGAACGTTCCTCGGTTCCTTCGGAACCTGCGGTACGTAAAACATTATAATGTCGGAATGGCCTTGCTTGTTGCTGCGATATTTACTGTCGCACCGTTCCTCGGCTTCGCCTGCGGTACAGTACTGGCGTAAATACCGGCAACTATATTCTGTCATTCATCCGACATAGACGTTCCTCGGACTTCGTCCTGCGGTACGTCTATTCAAAGGCTTCGTGGGCAAGATATGATGACCTAACGAGAGGTGCACTAGCAATATATTCAAAGCCAAGGTGCTTGGCGATATCTTTGTATCTCTCAAATTGATTTGGATGGATAAATTCAGAAACAGGTACATGAAGCTTACTCGGAGCTAAATATTGACCTATAGTAAGGAAATCACATCCATACTTTCTAAGGTCTTCTAATACTAAAACAACCTCAGCTTCTGTTTCTCCCAACCCAACCATAATTCCTGATTTTGTTTTACCTTCATATCCAAGTTTCTTAGCATTAGATAACACATTAAGTGATTGGTTATAATCTGCTTCCGGTCGAACCTTAGTATAAAGATCCGGGATAGTTTCGATATTATGACCAATAACATCAGGATTACAATCCACAACCTTTTTTAAGGCTGCTATATCTCCCATAAAATCAGGAATCAATACTTCAACCCGTGTATTAGGATTCACTCTTCGGATGGAATTAACCACTTCTGCAAAATGAGCAGCTCCGCCATCTGGTAAATCATCACGTGTTACTGATGTTATAACTACATACTTTAATTTTAGCTCTTTAACTGCAAACGCAACATTGGCCGGTTCCTGCGGGTCTACAGTTTCAGGTACAGCCCCTGTAACATTACAAAATCTGCAATTCCTGGTGCAGTTTTTACCAAGAATCATAAAAGTCGCAGTACCGGCATGAAAGCACTTTCCTCTATTAGGGCAAATGGCTTCATCACAAACTGTATTTAAATGATATTTTTCAAGTATACCTCTTACCTCTTTATATCCGCTGCCTGCAGGTATCCGCACCCGAAGCCAATCAGGTTTTCTGTTTGTCATTTTTCCACGCTTTCTAAGTCTGTAAATTCATAGTCAAAATCATATATCTTAGCCATAGCTTCGACAATTTTAATTTTCACTTTATTATAATCAACTTCACTACCAGTCTGCTCTTTTACAGATGTCACTCCCCTGTCGCCTAGTCCACATGGTACTATCCATCTAAAATGAGAAAGATCAGTATTTACATTGAATGCAAACCCATGCATCGAAACCCATCTTCTTATTGCAAGACCAATAGCAGCAATTTTGTCTTTCCCTATATATACCCCGGTATGTTTCCCATCTTCTCTGTGAGCCGTCAGACCAAATTCATCTTTCAATACTACACTTATAGAGTTAATCAGGTTATCAACAAATGTATGAATATCTTTACCAAAATGAATTAAATTGAATATTGGATAAACCACAAGCTGACCCGGACCATGATATGTAACATCTCCGCCCCGTTCAACCCAATGAACATCTATTCCATTTTCTTTTAAGAACTCTTCTGAAACCACCACATTGTCATTCTGACCACGTCGGCCCATAGTCAGAACCGGAGTATGCTCAACTAAAAGCAGCGTATCTCCTATTTCATCCGCAATGCGCTGATCCCGCAGTTTTCTCTGCAGTTCCAGACACTCGCTGTATTCCATTGTTCCAAGGTCAATTACCTTAACACTTTTTTTCATAATTCCTAACCATTATACAAATATATCAGATAAATTCAAGGACAGCGCATCAAAGAATTCCGACTTGATTTCACCTTCAGTATATATAGTATGCTTATCCATCAGGCAGTTTTCGAAAGAATATAAAGTTATCTGTTTTAAATCAGTATCAACTATCCAATACTCTTTTACTCCGGTTTCTGCATACAAGTTAAGTTTAGTTACCATGTCCTTTCCCTTAGATGATTTGGACAGTATTTCAACAACCAAAGTTGGCGTACCTTTATATTTACCCTTTTCATTTATAGTTTCTTTGTCACAGATAACAAGTATATCCGGCTGTATAACGCATATATTATTTTTATTTTTTATTAGGGTCACATCAAATGGAGCCACAACGGGAAAACACTTTTTACCTTTAAACCAATTACACATTTCACCAACAATATTAAGCAATGCATTTTGATGTGGAAAAAGCGGTGAATCCATCACATATAGCTGCCCATCAATTAACTCATATCTCTCATCGCTTTCTCTTGTTAAAATAAGAAATTCTTCGTATGAGACCCACTTGCCTGTTTTATAAATAGCAGTTTCTTCTTCAACGTGTATGGTATCATCAACATATTTACTGAGGATAGCAATATCCTTACCGTGACTGGTAATGATTACATCCTCGTATTCAATAAATCTAAGATAACGTCCAAGATTGTTCTTAACTTCTGTTGCAGTTGCTCTCATAACAAAACCTCCTGATTTGATATAAACATTTTACCATTATCAGCTAATTTGTCAATATAGCTATTATTTGTTTTTAGCTATTTTATAAGAGAGGAACCTTTGTTAAATCCAACCCATCTGCCTTCAGAACATGCATTCCGGTGGGTTTCTTATTAATAGTACTCACAAAAATCCCTTCTGAAAGAGGACTGAACATAAGATTTAGTTCAGTCTTACTATTTTTAAACTGTACCTTACGGAACCATGCACTCTCCTGCTTTTCCATTTTATCCTGCAGGCTATACTCGGATACTTCTGATATAAAATCAGCAACACTGTTACACCCTGACTCAGCAATACACACAAATCCGTTCTGCAAATGTATTAGTTCATGTTCCGTAAAAGACCTATTCTCACCTAAATAGTTATAGTAGGAAATTAGGATATAGTCTCCTGTTCTTTCTATCGTCACTTTAATATCCGTTCCAAAATCTGTAACTTCCAAAGGAATGAATGCAAAATATGATTTATGAATATTAACGTAGATTGTTTCTGTCGTATCTGATTCGTAAGGCATACTGAGTAAATTACCATTCTGATTGTAAAACTTAACATCATCAAAAAAGTGTACAGGAATCACAATACTCATCTTTGCACTACTGACCGACTCAAGCTCATAAGGTTTGGCCTTATATGTTACTAGTGAAACTCCCTTATCCTGAAGACCGAACTTGCGCCCCTCATCATGGAAACCTGTATAGTTAACCTTTCCGAAAATAGCATACTCATTGTCACCACCCGGGAGCCGATCATTGAATATATACTGTGAGAAAATAACTCCCGTATCATAAAGCCTGGTTGCATCATCCTTATTTCTGTATGAAATAGTAAATGAATCAGATATTGCACCTTCATGGAACTGGCTAAAAGCGGTTCCCATTGCAAATTCATCTGTCATATAAGTGCAATTTCTACCTCTGATGCCGGGATACTCAAAAATATGTCCCACCGGGAGATTGTCATTATAATTACTGGGAATGCACTCAGTCATATACTCTGTCTCATATGGGTACTTTTTATTAAAAGCCAGCTGCTCAAGATATTCCGGACAGTGGTAATCAATATTAATCAGCCATGCAATATTTGGCAGAGTCAGGTTCTCCAGTCCGTTATGCATCATCTGTTTCTCATGGGGTTGGAAAAGGTCCAGCATGGGATTGGCGAAGACTCTATCACCAAACACATACCAGGCAAGACCGGCAAAGAGATGAGGATGCCCTACCATATCTATTGTATATGAACGAGAATACGGACCTGCAAGCCTTGCGGTTTCGGGATGATAATGAGTTGCGATTTCCACCCACATTCTTTCTTCACACATCAATGCGATTTCACGAGCTTCTTCATTTTCAAGATGATTGGCCATTTCCGCATAGCACAATGTGTCAATCGGAGTATATGTACAGCTGCAATATTCCATAATTGCACCGCAACGATGGAAGTAATCTCTTACTTCTTTGAGTTTTTCCATGCCAATGTCAAAGTATTCCTGCAACCCGAACATTTCTCCTGCCACAAGAAGAGTATATATAGCCATACCTGCGAAATTATCATTATACATTGCAATATGTATCCGCTCATCGGCACCATGGGGTAGAATCTTAAGAATATAGTCTTTTAATTTTTTTTCAACATCAGGCTCAATCAAATGCGGATATTTTTTAAGAAGCTGTGTGAAGTTCATTGGCATAAAATGACACATTTTAAATTCTGTATTTCTGATTATGGAATTAGCTCTTTTAGCATATTCCCCACCCTTTTCAAAAAGCGGAAAACAGTGCCACAGTATCTCTCTGAAACTAATGGGATTTTCAAGCCCGACTGATTTTCCCTCCGGAGTTATAACATTGAGCATAAAATCTATATACTTTTCATTGTAAAGATCTCTGCGCTCATGTGAATTTGATTCATAATACTTTTTCATATACATACCTCATTGCAGCAATTTTACCATAAAACTGAAAATTATCTCTAGGGATAAACGTACAAAAAAGCAGAAATTGTCCCTAGGGATAATTTCTGCTTTGGGTAAATTTATGCAGCGCTTTTATCTTTCCCGGTTTCTTACTTTGAAAAAATATAAACTAAGAGGCCACCAGAGTATAGCAAAGATCGGGAAAATTGCCCAAATAGTATTCGGTGTAAGTACAAAATTCATAACCGATACATATACAGCTGTTATCAGTGTTGCTGCAATTGATAATGCAAAACCCTTACGTCTCATTCCAAAATACATACCAATTATAGCCCATGCATATGGATAAAGCAGATACAAAGACCACGGGTAGCTGGGTGAAACAAATATATTAAGCAAACTATAATACACCATAAATACTGTTATACTAGCAAACATAAATGCCATATTCTTTGCAACTTTTCTAAACATAATAGTTACAGGCCACCATACAAGTGGTAATACCAGATATAGAATCCATGGATGTCCGGCTGACATAAATATATTGAGAACCATATAATATGCAATGCCT
>Ga0255407_1006_pt1 | contig 16218 bp, 13 predicted proteins | sample ANMaggSSYBR01I13_FD_182129 | JGI IMG/M metagenome (GOLD analysis project Ga0255407, IMG submission 182129) | Sediment cell enrichment communities from methane seep in Santa Monica Basin, California, United Staets - ANME aggregate JGI... | ecosystem: Environmental > Aquatic > Marine > Cold seeps >... | reverse complement strand
CTGGTTAGACAACAATTGGATAATTATTATCTCTTTTTCAGCCGGTCAAAACTGTTTTCTTCATTCTGCTAAATCGATTATCCATTAGAAAAAAATTATATCTTATATCAGGGTTTGATTCAATTCGTCTGCAATTCTCTGAATAAAACAAATCCCTCTAATCTGGTCTCATTAACCGCTAAATCCAGCTTGACACAGAACGTATGTTCGTGTATAATTTTGACTAGCACAAATTTTCTACTTTTACCTATGTAGCCCACTGGGAGGATCAGAGAATGACTCCGAAAACCCGGAAACAGCTAAAAGAACGCCATAAACAGGTCCTGGAAGTTATTCAGGAATACCGCGCCAAACATGGCTATGCCCCTTCCTACCGGGAGATTTGCGCCCGGACTGATATCACATCCACTTCGATGGTTAATTATTACCTCGAACAGCTGGAAGAGATGGGATACATTGAACGCAGCGAAAATATCTCCCGCAGTATTAAGATTACAGGAGCTGCCCAGGAAAAAGTCGACCGGGTATTGGGAAACGTCAAACAGGCTGTGCAGGATATTTCACGATCATTGACTATTCCTGTTGTAGGGCGAATTGTGGCCAGTGCACCAATTCCTATCCCCGAAACAGACTTTAGCTTATTTGATGCAGAATCCAATATCGATATTCCAGAATCATTAATTCCGTTTAATGTTCAAAAAGAGAATTTATTTGCTCTTGAAGTAGACGGCGATTCGATGATTGACGCCATGGTTAATGATGGAGACATGATCATCATGAAACCCGTCCAGGAAGCAAAAAATGGAGAAATGGTCGCAGTGAGATTCAAAGATCGAAACGAAACCACTCTCAAGCATTTTTATCACGAAGGTGACCGGGTCCGTTTGCAGCCTGCCAATCCTACTATGGACCCCATATATGTCGACTCTTCTACCGATATTGAAGTCCAGGGAAAAGTAGTATTGGTAATTCGTCAGATCTAGTTTATTTTGGGATTACGAGGGAACGCTTCACCCTCCTCATCTAGAGCCGCTTCAACCAAGAAGCGGCTCATTTTATTTAAAATTGTCCCTCTTTACGGGCATATTCCAAACACCGCTCCATCAAGTTTCACGCCGGGAGAATACAGGCGTCCTTCAGCCAACGGGATCTCACTATGTAGCTCTAGCGGGAAATTACCAGTAAGGTCAGGATTCCGGGTTAGAGATTGATTTAATCCTCCTTCAGGTCCATAATAAATTCGCAGCCGTAATTCCCCCTCCCGATCCCAAATAGAAATCGTATCACCGGTATTGTTCAAAGCTAATGATCCCGCGGTAAGAACCAAGCTGCCGCCGAACTCTCCTGAAGGAGAACCGCCGCCAAAAATGATCAGGCCACAGTGACCAGCAAGCACTGTTCCCGGCGGGAAGGTAAACCGTGGTCGCACCATATCTGCAATCACCCAATCACTGATATCCAGCGCTGAATCAGTGAGATTTATCAATTCCAGGAATTCATCATCATCGCTGTGAATCACACCATCTCCATTGGCATCTCCCAGGATCTGATCAGGATCAGCGTGAATCTCGTTCAGAACGATCTCCTCATCCTCGATATATACCGGGGTTGGAGTATCCGAGGGTTGTTCTGGAGTTAGGGTTATAGTCACGGTATCCGTCGGCGCGGGAGTTGAAGTAAAAGATGGACTGGGGGTCATTGAAATCGTCCCGGTTGGTGAAGGTGTATTTGTCTCAGCTATTGTAGGGGACAGAGTGGTAAAACTCTGTGTGGCTGTCGGCCCCGCTGTAGGGGTTAGAGATGGACTCGCCAGCGGGGTTAAACTGGGGCTGGGACTTGGTTTCGGAGTTTCTGTCGGAGTTGGCAGCACTATGGAAGAAGCGGTAGCCGTCGGTGTCTCTTGTATTGTAGAGATTGCAGTGAAAGAGGGCGTCAGCTGGAGTGTCGGGGACAGGGTAAACGTACTAGTAAACTCTGGTGTAGATGTCTGGATTCTAGTCACTGCCAGGGTAGGTGTCACTGATGCGGATGGAGTAATCGTGGGTGTGCAGGTTGGAGATCCGGGATTAACTTCTCCCGGAGAAGGGAGCTCAGAAGCTTCCCAATCTTTTTCCGAATCTGTATCAACACTCATGGGAAACCTTACCAGTGAGCTGCCCTCTGGCGCTGCCGGAACAGGCGGCTGAAAGGATTCTAAATCTGAATTACCATATGCCAGGGAGTCAATTATTTCATCCCAGCCATTCAACAGGACCACTTCATCCCCCGAATTATTAAGTCTGATCTGGCCACCTGCCCAGGTGTTGTAGGGAACGAGTTTTTTTACGCCTGGATCGGATGCGGATAACTCATAATCAGGTTTGAATCCATAACTTGCTTCAAATTCCGCCGCCTGATGTGCAATGAGGATCACCTCCCCCGGCCCAATCACCTCTCCGGGAGGGAAAATCAGCATACCCTCAGTACCTCCTGGATGAGCGGCATCTCCGACTTTCACTCCCGTCAACGGCATTGGTTCTTCTTCAGGATTGAATATCTCGATCCACTCACCTTCCGGTTCATCTCCAACAGGATTGGCCATGATTTCACTCAACAACAGCCGAATCGAAGATGGAGTAGCTGATGGGATGAAAGGTGTACTGGTATTTGTGAGAGAAGGCAATGGCGTTTTTGATGGTTCCGGACTGGGAGTGGAAATCACAATAGGTGTTGGTAGACTGCGGTCAAGCTTCCCTGGAGATCCCCCAATCCGTTCCCGCCAGTCACCTGCTTTATCCCGGTCCTGCTCTGGAGGATATCTTTCCAGGGTGTGTCCTTCCTTAGGCGCTGTGACTGCTGGCTGAAACGCAGGATATTCTGAGTTTCCATAACTAAGCAGATCTACCACCCTGCCCCAGGGATCCAACAGCAGAACCTCATCACCTCCATTGCTGAACTGGATCGAGTCTCCTCCCCACTCTGAGCAAGGCAATAAATCCGGAATCGAAAAATCACTGTCAACCAACTCGAAGTCCGGGAAAAAACCATAGTTGGATCTAAAAGTTGAAGCCTTGTTGGCAATGACAAGCACTTGGTGGGCCCCAATGTAATAACCATCCGGGAAGCGCAGCATTCCTTCCTTTCCCTGGGGGGAGGTCTCATCGCCTATTTTTATCCCCGTCAGCGGCAGATCATACATTTCAGGATTATAGATTTCAATCCATTCCCCGTCCGGTTCCATTCCTTCAGGATTGGGCAGCAGCTCTGTAATCAAGAGATTAACAGAGTAAGGAGTTGGCGTTCCTGTAGGGATTAAGATGCTTGTAGGACTGATTATGGCAGTCCGTTTTTCGTTTGAAAATTCTTCTCCCGCTTCCTGAGATCGTTCTTTAAATAAAATATTTGCCATTGAACCAGATGAAGGCTGCATCACCACACTTTCAGGCTCAATTAACTGAAGAACATATTCATCCTGATTCTGGCGGAGCAGCCCGATCAGGTTTTGAACATTATCTCCAACGGCAGCTGAGGACAGATGAGAAATTATTTTATTGTGAGTTATCCGTAATACACCCCAGGTATCAGCAGTATCACCTGGTGTTGAATGTTCCTCCTCCCCAAATTCCGGCAAAACCCAGAAATTACCCTGCCCATCTGCTGGTTTAACCACGTGCGCAAGGGGTACAAGAACCAGCATACCCTCAAAAGACTCATAATCAAATGAGCTGCCTCCATCCCTTATTTCTTGATTAAGATCCACAATTCCAGGTAAAGAATTACCAACCGACAGGATCTGAATAGATTCTTCCCCGGCAACAATGATGGTTTCCCCATAAAATTCAAGCACTATACCGCGGACAGTTACTTCATCTCCAAGGGAGACCAGGTCGAAAACGTTTTGGCACAAAACGAACACGCCACTGGAAATTCCGCTTCCTTGACTGCTCCCGCAATCCGTGTCCTGGATAAAAATTCCCCCTTGAGCTTCCTTCTCAAGATCAGCAACTACAATCCCGGATACCTCAACTTCCTGTCCACTAAAAGGAGATGATGAGCCTGACCCTTGCAGGTCACAAATTGATACCCTGCGGGGTAGTTTCCTGCACCCATTGCTAAACATCAAAGAAGTTAGGAATATCAGGAATAAACAGCCGATCATTCGTCGATAACCCCCATTGGTTTTCACAATTTTCCCCCCAGCTCATTCGGTTGGATTGAGCTTTATGAAATAATTTGGACAAGCCCTATCCGGTAATACATTTGTTTTTCACTATACACTTTTTTATCCCAATATTCAAGAGAAAGACAAAAGGATCATCGGAAGGGGTATCCTTTGAGGCGTGAGCCCCATAAAATAAATAAAACCTCCCTCCAGGGTAATTATTCAAACTGACGTCTGATTTCCTAAGACGTCAGTTCTGTTTTAGGTGCCGACTGTCCCGCCAGGATGCTTCGCGAAAGTCGAAGCAGGAGCTGCGCTGCGATTCTACCCGGCGACTGCCCCGCCAGGGTGCTGCGCAAAAGTCGCGGGCTAGATGATAGAAACCGTCCCAGGGACGGTTTGGGATTTTAAGTGAAGATAAATTTCTGGTTTATTTAGAAACTTCCCAATCCTTAATGCAGGAATTCATTTGATGGTGTTCTTTTTGAGCAGCAATGTATGTAGACATCTTTGATAGGTGCCCAGGAGATACGGAAATCGCCGCATATCCGGCAACGGCCGCTGCCACTTGAAGAAACTATCCGGACGAACAATCTGGGCAATGTAATGAGAGGATGATCCTTTTATGTTTTTTACAAATTGTCCAATATTTATCGCTGGAAGTAATTTCACTAATAGGTGAACGTGATTGGAAGTTCCACCAATTTGCAGCAGTATCCCGTTTTGCTGCCTGCACTTTTTTGCGATAAAGTTGTACAAAATCGGTTCCAGCGTATCGTCAATTAGATCAAGCCGATCCCAGGTAGTCCAAATCAGATGAATATCCGCGAATATGAAGCTCGCATAAATTTCCCCCTCACTATTGAATCCTAAATCCATATTAGTATTAATTATAGTGCAGGTTCACACAGAAGTCCCACAACGGTGGGACTTAGATTAACTAGGCCGCGATTTCAATCGCCGGCTAATAATGGAGGTGTCTAATCATATGGTTTTATGTTCACCATGCGAGCTTGTCCTGAACGCAGTCGAAGGAGTAACCGCTTCATAAAGATGAGATGCGGAAGAACTGTATAAATTACTTTTGGGGAACCCATTTCCTGTGAATATAAAAATAAGAGGATGTGCCAACAACCTTTGGCACATCCTCTATATTGGCAGTTTTGATTTATTACGAATTAAGTAATCAGCTATCTTTCTCCGCTGGCAGATTGATCACGGCTACCCGGTATGCATCAGCAATCAGGGCTGACCCAACCAGTGCCAGATAAGCCGCCATAATACTTAGGGCAAATGGATAAAAACAGCACAGGACCACAGTAAGAACCAGGAAATAAGAACCATAAAATAAAATAGTGCTACCCCCGATGATGATCAGAAAAGCAACCAGGAAACCACTCCAATTTGCTTTAAAGATGTTCCGGATTTCACTAAACCTAAAAGCTGCAGCAAAATCCTTTTTTACAACAGCATGGGATCCAGCAACCGGAAGAATTACGCCGACAACCATGGACACCAGTGTGCCAATTCCCATCAATCCGAACCCCGCCAGATTTCCAGCAAGCATCAAAACTATACCTTCCTCGTCCCTCATCCCTCCCATTTCCGCAATGAACGCGGGGATAAACATGAAAGCATACCCAATGAATATCATTATTGTTGAGGGAATCATATAAAGGGCACCAGCGCCAAAGAGCCGGAAACCATCTTTGAAAAATTTACTCAGGTCATCCCATTCCGGGAGAGACGGCGATTCATGGTCTTCTGCTATCTGTCGGATTATCTCAGCTAAGTATCCAAGAAGAAGAACAAGCGGAAAGATTGGTATAAAACTGATAAATATTAATCCACTGGCAATCGCTAATTTTTTTACCCAAGCCTCATCTTTAAAAGGGAATGCTAGAAACTGAGAAATATCTGTAGTCAATTTTTTCTTTGCCATCAAGACCTCCCGTCAAACCAAGGAATTTCCTATATTATACTCAATTAAAATTGGCTCAAACTGGACCCTGCTCCTTCTTCAGTGGAAGTAATTATAACTTCTACCATTATCATTAACCTGGCCTAGATAAGAAAGGTAAAAAGTACTAAAAACCCCTAAATAAACCAGCTGTTTCCACCCGTTTTACGCCTCTCCCTACCCTTTGTCTTCCAGGGTACAGAATTTTCTTAAGCTGGTATAATCTAGCTGGTTAGATAAAAAGGAGTTTTTAGTGGCATTTTCTCCCTTCGATTGGCTGTTGGGATATTTTTCATTAGATATCGGGATAGATTTAGGAACAGCAAATACTCTGGTACATGTCCGGGGAAAAGGTATAGTTATCCAGGAACCATCCTGGGTTGCGATCAATAAACGTACCAGAGAGCCGATCGCCATCGGTGCTGCGGCCAAGGAAATGATCGGCCGAACACCAGCAGATATCATTACGGTTCGCCCCCTTCGGGATGGCGTAATATCAGAATTTGAAATCACCCAAGCTATGCTGGAATATTTCATCGCCAGAGCGCACCAGCAGAGCATTGTTCCAGTCCCCCGCCCCCGGGTAATTATCGGAATCCCTGCGGGAGTTACAGAGGTAGAAAAACGGGCTGTTTACGATGCGGCAATGGCTGCTGGTTCCCGTCACACATATCTAATAGAAGAACCTGTTGCAGCAGCCCTGGGAGCAGGATTGCCTATCGATGAAGTCGGCGGCAGCATGATTGTTGACATTGGCGGAGGGACTTCTGAAGTAGCCATCATGACTATGGGTGGCGTGGTATCCTCCCGCTCATTACGCGTAGCAGGCGACGAATTGGATGAAGATATCATCCAATTTGTCCGAAATAAATATAATATACTGATCGGTCAACGTTTGGCCGAAGAAGCGAAATTCAATCTGGGATCCGCTTATCCACTACCTGAAGAAAAAACTATGACCCTCCGGGGTAGAAATCTGGTTACTGGATTGCCGGATTCGATTGAAATTTCATCCATCGAATTACGAGAAGCAATCTCGGATTCTGTCCAGACTATTATCGATACCGTACGGGACGCCCTGGATGAAACGCCCCCTGAAATTCTTGCCGACTTGATGGATAATGGAGTTTGCCTTGCTGGCGGCGGAAGTTTGCTCCAGGGGTTGGATCAGAGATTAACAGAAGAACTCCAAATTCGAGCTTGGCTGGCCGAAGATCCAATAAGCTGCGTTGCCAGGGGTGCTGGAGTTGCCTTAGAAGAACTCGATAAGTGGAAAGGTCTATTTGTAGGTCTGGAGCGCAAGAGCGCACAGAGAGAATAAACCTTCAGAATTCAACAACCCCTCTTCTCCTCTGGGAACCTTCATCTTTTTTCCATAGACACGACACAGATCAAATCAGAGGCGGAGCATTAATTTTCGCGGACAGGTTAAGCCTTACAACAGGGTCATAAACCATATTCAGATGAATATACGTTTTCCAAAATCAATCCGGATATTGGCACTAAGCCTGGTAGCCATTGGAATCCTCGCCCTGGCGCTCAGCGGCGTATTTACCTCTCTTTCCAGATTGGTTGTCTCGCCATTAACTTCCCTTCAAACCTGGGTCTCACAGCAGTACCAGGGAGTGGAAATTTTTCTCTCCGCCTCCCAGGATATCCGGGAAATCCGTCAGCAAAACACGGAACTGGAAGCCGAAAACGCCCGCATGCAGGCCCAGATCGTTGAACTCCAACAACAGCTTGTGGAGTATAAAATTTTATCCGCATTGTTGGAATTTGCCCGGGCAAATCCTGAACATAAGTACATTGGCGCTTCAGTAATCGGCAGGGATCCCAGTCCATTTCTCAATTATATAATTATCAACAGGGGCTCGGATGATGGACTCAGACGCGGTATGCCGGTAGTAACCCAGAATGGTTTAGCCGGCAGAATTGTCCAGGTAACAGCCTCTGGAGCCCGGGTCAGTTTAATAACAGATCCAGTGACAAGGATTAACGTTCGAATTGAACCTTCACGGAGCGCTGCAGTATTAACCGGATCAATTACAGGAGATATCACCCTGGAACAAATACCCCAGGCAGCAGATGTGAATCCCGGAAATCTCATCTTAACTTCCGGGTTGGGAGGTAACTATCCAGCAAACATAATCATCGGACAGGTTACTAGTATTAAAAGCCGGGAAAATGACATTTTCCAAAGCGCTTCAGTGCAATCGGTAACCGATTTCGATGATTTAAATATTGTCCTGGTAATTATTAATTTTGACCCAATCGATATCTCTCCTCTCCTACCCAACGCTGAAACACCCTGACACGGAACCTCAAAAAAAACCATGTCTGTAATTCTAAGCATACCTGTACTTAGTTTTATTACTGTCCTTCAGTCTGCAGTGGTCAGCAGGCTGCCGCTCAACCGCGGGACAGCGGATCTGATGCTGGTGGTAATAGTTGCCATCACGCTTCAGAAATCAGTGAAAACAGCCTGGCAGTGGAGTATTGTAGGAGGGCTGCTGATAGATTTCTTCTCTGGATTGCCCTTTGGTTTGTTTACGACCAGCTATCTGATAACCACAGGTATAGCTTTTCACCTGAGAGAGAGGATCTGGCGGTTTTCATTTTTAATGCAGCTGCTTGTCGTTTTATCCGGCACAATAATCATCCATGGTTTATCAATGCTGGTATTATTCCTCCAGGGCAGCTCATTTCAATTCAGCACCGTCCTGCAGGTTATCACGCTGCCAAGCATTATTCTTAATTTTATGCTTTCCTTACCGGTCTTTCTCATTATCCAGGATATAGTCCAGCAGTTAAATCCTCCGGAATAACTATGTCACCCTCAACCATTTCATCTCAGAATAAAATTACAAACAACCGGATCATCTCCTTCGCAGTTGTAATAGGAATCGTATTCCTGGTTTTTATCTTTCGTCTGTTTTTCTATCAAATCCTCAACGGGGATACATACGTAGCTCTGGCTGTAGAAAATCGTTTACGGGAAATCAGCCTGGCTCCTACCCGGGGTGTGATTTTTGACCGCAACGGTATTGTGCTAGCAAGGAATGTGGCCTCCTACAATGTGGTCGTCACAGCGGCAAACTTGCCTGACGATCAGGGTGCAATACAAAATATCATCCGCTCTTTGGCAGAATATATTGATGTGCCGGTCTCCCGGGGTGAGATTATCCCGGAAAATCCGTTTGTACCTTGTGTTTCAGATCATGGAATCAGCCAGATCATTGAGTATGGTGAACAAAGCGCTCCCTTCCGGGATGTGAAGATCGCCTGCAATATTGATCAGGTCAAAGCCCAGATCATCCAGGAGAAAAGCATGGATTGGCCAGGAATTTCCCTGGAAATAGAAACAGTCCGCGACTATCCCACGGGGTCTCTCACCGCAAGCATCATTGGTTTCCTCGGACCGATATCCAGTTTAGAAGAAGAATACTACACAGATCGTGGATTTGTTTCTAATCGTGACAAAATCGGATATGCCGGTCTAGAACGTTATTATGAATCCATCTTATCTGGAAAACCGGGAAAACGTGTTGTGGAGGTAGATGTCGGAGGCCGGATCATCCGTGATGCTGTGCCCGTGATTTCTCCCTTGCCCGGACAGAATATCTATACCACACTGGATACCCGCTTGCAGCAAGCGGCCGAATCGATCCTCCTGGGTGAAATTGGCGGTTGGAACGCTTATTTAGGTGAACTCCGGATCACCAGCGGGGTTGTTATCGCCATGAACCCGCAAACAGGTGAAATTTTAGCGATGGTTTCATACCCCACTTATGAAAACAATCGCATGGCTAGAGTAATTCCAACTTATTATTACCAACAGCTTTATGCAGATGTCCGCAATCCGCTTCTTAATCAGGCAGTTGGGGCCGAGCTTCCTGCAGGGTCTGTCTTTAAGCTTGCAACCGCGCTTGGCGCACTTAATGAAGAAGTTGTCACTCCGGAACAGGTGATAACTACTCCCCCCGAAATCCAGCTGGCGAATAAATACACTCCCAATGATCCAGGGAAGAGTAAAACTTACGTGGACTGGAAAGATGAAGGATTTGGGGAACTGGATTTTATTGGCGGCATATCGAATTCCAGCAACGTGTACTTTTATCAACTAGGAGGCGGGGACGCTGAAGAATTGGGTACTGGCATCCCCGGTGAGGTTCCTGAAGGATTGGGGATTTGCCGCTTAGGCACCTATGCCCGGGCTTTGGGATATGGAGATTATCTGGGCATTGAACTCCCTGATGAAGCGGATGGCATTATTCCGGATCCTAAATGGAAGCGCATTGCTCACGGGGAGAACTGGTCAACCGGCGATACCTACATTACCAGCGTCGGCCAGGGATTTGTAACTGCTACGCCGCTGCAAATTCTAATGTCAGCCGCAACTATCGCTAATGATGGAATGCTTATGCAGCCGACCGTCATCAGGCAGATTGAGGACGCAGAAGGAGAAACTGTTCTCTCGTTTAAACCGGAAATAAAATGGGATATTACCGTCGATCCAGTAATTGATGTGTACAGTGATCCCACCAGCGCTGGAGGTTGTGAAGCAAAATTAACCGGTGAAAAAATCACGGTAGATCCCTGGGTAGTTGAAAAAATCCAGGAAGGAATGAGGGCTGTTGTAACCGAAGGCACGCTGGAAGATGTTTTTTCTACCTTTGCAAACATCGGCATCGCTGCGGCAGGAAAAACAGGTACAGCTGAATATTGCGACACCTTTGCCAATGAAAAAGGGCTCTGCATCCCGGGAAGTTGGCCTTCCCACGCCTGGACTTTAGCCTATGCTCCCTACGATAATCCAGAAATCGCCGTAGTCGCTTTTGCATACAATGGGGGAGAAGGCGCAAGTGTGGCAGGACCCATTGTACGCCGGACTATCGAAGCCTACTTTGAGTTGAAGGCCATCGACAGCAGAGCATATCTTCCCTGAGGTATCATGCTATAATTTTAGCAATCGGTTAACCCCGATTGTATTTGTCTTTAATGCTGGAGAGCAGGCCATGCAAGCACAGGAAATTGAGGTTAAAGGCATCAAAAACGGCATTCTGGTCGAAGTAAAAAATGGCGATTGGAAAACACAGGAAAAAGCCGTTTTGCAGCATATCGATCAGAACCAGGGGTTTTTTGAAGGGGCAAAGCTTGTGGTTGATGTAGGAAACAGAGCACTAAAATCGCCCGATCTTGCTTCCTTAAGGAATGCTTTGTCTGATCGCGAGATCAAACTCTGGGCTGTATTAAGCACCTCATTAGTTACCGAGCGGGCATCCCAGGATTTAGGATTGGCAATCAAGGTTGATCAATCCATGCCAGAGCCGGAGGAAGACTCGATAAATTCCTTATTGGAAGGAGATGAAGCTGTCTTTCTCAAACGAACATTAAGGTCTGGACATAAGGTAAAACACCCTGGGCACATTGTTGTCCTGGGAGATGTCAATCCCGGCGCAGAACTCGTGGCCGGAGGAAATATTATTGTATGGGGCAAACTGAGGGGTATGGTCCATGCCGGTGCAATGGGAGATACTGAAGCGGTAGTGTGTTCCCTTGATTTATCTCCTACACAGATCCGCATAGCGGACAAAATCAGTGTTTCTCCCCCCAAGAAGGGAAAGGCCCGTCCTGAAATCGCTCAGCTGGAAAACGGTCAGGTTACCGCCCGGGATTGGTCAAAGTTCACTAAAGAATAGACAGGAAATATTTATGAGTGCTAAGGTACTTACCATCACATCTGGAAAAGGTGGGGTGGGAAAAACAACAGCAACAGCCAATATCGGCGCTGCTCTGGCAAAAAGAGGTCAAAAAGTTGCCTGCATTGACGCAGATATTGGATTAAGGAATTTAGATGTAGTTATGGGGTTGGAGAACAGAATTGTTTATGACCTGGTAGATGCTGTAGAAGGACGCTGCCGGTTAAACCAGGCCATGATCAAAGACAAATATATCCCAGGGCTCTATCTGATTCCATCTGCACAAACACGAGACAAAACCGCTGTTTCGCCTTCAGATATGATCCGGTTATGTAATGAACTTCGGTCTGATCTGGACTGGATTCTGATCGACTCCCCGGCGGGCATAGAACGCGGATTTAAGAACGCTATAGCGCCCGCTGATGAAGTGCTCGTGATCACAAATCCGGAAGTTTCTGCTGTTCGTGATGCAGATCGTATTATCGGAATTGTCGAGGCAGAAGAAAAAGGCTCACCCCGGCTGCTGCTCAACCGATTAAATCCGGAGATGGTTAAACAGAATAATATGCTCTCGGCAGATGATGTTGTGGATTTATTGGCCATTCATCTACTGGGTATCATACCGGAGGATAAAGCGGTGCTAATCAGCACCAATAAAGGAACGCCCATCGCCCTGGACGAAAAAAGTTTGGCTGGACAAGCGTACAGAAACATCGCCCAGCGTTTATTAGGGGAAGATGTCCCCCTGCTTGACCTGGATAAGGGCAGCGGCTTTTTCAACCGGATTTCAAGCGTATTCGGATCAGGAGAAAAATAGCATGGATAATTTCATCAAGCGCATCTTTTCAAAAGAACCGAGTAGCGCCAATCAAGCAAAAGATCGTCTGCGGCTGGTATTAATTAATGATAGGACAGATTTGTCTTCAGAGGCCATGGAATCTCTGAAAGATGACCTCCTGGATGTACTTTCTCGCTATATAAAAATAGACCCTAAATCTGTACGGATTGACATCACCCAGGAAGGCCGGCAGCAGCGGTTGATTGCTGATATCCCCATTGCCGGACCTGTGAGTCGAAAGTACTAAATTAATTATGCGAAATATCTCTTGGCGCCATTTTGATTTCTGGCTGCTTGGTTCAGTTGCCTTTCTAACCGTCTTCGGCGTGACCATGATCAGTTCCGCTATCGCAGGCAACATCGAACTAGTAGAAGCCAACACAGTACTTAAACAAATCATTTTCGCGGGAATCGGATTTGTAGTACTGATAATCACGGCGATGATCGACTACCGCTATTGGGGGGCGTTAAGCAGTTTCTTGTACCTGGCGATGGTAGGCGCTCTGGGCGTGCTTTTCATTTTCGGGAACGCGCTGTTTGGCTCTTCTCGCTGGTTTTCATTAGGCCCCATCTTGATTCAGCCCTCTGAGTTTGCCAAAATTGTCATCATCCTCATCCTGGCAAATTTTTTCTCCCAGAATATCGATAATATCAAAAAACCAATGACTGTTCTCCGCAGTCTGGTGATCACATTTTTTATCATCATTTGGATCATTCTCCAACCGGATTTAAGCACATCAATCGTTATCCTGGTCCTTTGGTTTTCTCTGCTGTGGGCCAGCGGCCTGGATATTAAAATGTTGTTAATTGCGGGTGGGGCAAGTATCGGGGTTCTTGGTATTGGTTTACCCTTGTTTCTTTTGAATTATGATCCAGAAAATACCGCCGGATTAATTAAACCCTACCAGCTAGACAGGGTCATCAATTTTTTGTTTCCAGACTCAAACGCCAGATATGGCGCTGATTACAACGTTCAGCAGGCTTTGATCAGCATTGGCTCAGGAGGTTGGTTCGGAAAAGGATATAATAGTGGAACCCAGGTTCAGCTGCGGTTCCTGAAAGTCCGCCACTCAGATTTCATTTTTTCAGCTCTTTCCGAAGAATTTGGATTCGTTGGTGCCATTGTTGTTATCGCAATTCTCGCCTTCATTATTGCCAGGTGTTTAAGAGCAGCCCGTTTGTCCAGCGACACTTACGGCGCATTAATCGCTTACGGAGCAGCAACGTTAATCTCCTTTCAAACTATTGTCAACATAGGCATGAATTTGAGGCTGCTTCCAGTAACAGGTCTCACTCTGCCATTTGTCAGTTACGGAGGGAGCTCGTTGATCACCTTATTTATCGCTATCGGCCTGGTTGAGAGCGTCTTACTCAGGCATAAATCTCTGGAATTTTAAGAACAATTAAAATAGAATCCCTTATCAAATCAGGATAAAAAATGTCACCTAAACAAGATCCCGCTCGCGTTCGTTTTGCTCCTTCACCTACAGGTTTCCTGCATATTGGAGGGGCTCGTACTGCCCTCTATGACTATCTGCTGGCAAGACAGTCTGGCGGATCATTTATTTTACGAATAGAAGATACAGACCAAAAAAGATATCAAGAAAGTGCAGAATCTGATTTTAAAGACGCCCTGTATTGGCTGGGTTTAGTCCCGGACGAAGGTCCAGATCAGGGAGGTTCTTGCTCACCCTATCGCCAATCTTTGCGAAAAGGTATTTACCAGGATCATGCAGAACAACTGATCAATAATGGAAATGCGTTTTATTGTTTCTGCACTCCCGAACAATTAAACCAGGTTCGGGAAGACCAGATGAAACGAAAAGAAACACCCCATTATGATGGCACCTGCAGGAACCTTTCTCACGAACAAGCAGCCGAACGGATCCAGGCGGGAGAATCCTATGTAATCCGGTTTAAATCTCCCCAATCTGGGAAAACAATAGTTCGGGATTTATTGCGGGGAGAAATCACAGTAGATAACAGCAACCTGGATGATATGATCCTGATCAAATCCAGCGGCCTCGCAGTTTACCACCTGGCTGCTATGGTTGACGATCACCTGATGGGCATTACCCATGTAATCCGCGGTTCAGAATGGCTGCCGACATTTCCAATTCATGCTCTAATTTTCCGAGCGCTCGGATGGCAAGAACCGGTTTGGGTACACCTCTCAGTGTTCTTAAAACCAGATGGCAAAGGAAAAATGAGCAAACGAGACACAGAGCTTTCCCAGGAAAAGGGTCTCCCTATCTTTGTCAAGGACATGGATAAAATGGGATATCTACCAGAAAGCGTTATTAACTGGATCGCCTTGATGGGTTGGAGTTATGACGATAAAACCGAGTTCTTTACAATAGATGATCTAATCGAAAAATTCAGTCTTGAGAAACTCAATCCATCTCCTGCAGCCATCAATTTTAGCAAACTAGATCATTTTAACGGACTTCACATCCGCAATCTATCCCCTGAGGATTTCGCAGCCAGGATTAAACCCTGGTTTGAGAATGCAGGGTTCATTGTAGAAGAAAACAAACTTCTCCAGATTGCCAACGCCATCCAAACTAGAACAAAGAAGCTTACTGAAGTAGTTGATATGGCAGGCTTTTTCTTTAAGGAAGATATTGATTTGGTGATAGACCGGATCATTTCTGATAAGCTAAACGCAACCCAGGCTGCGGAAGCTGCTCATAAAATAACCCAGCTCTTCCAGAATTTAGAGGTAATCGACCTGGAAACCGCTGAGCAACCGCTGCGGGATATTGCAGTTGATCTGGAAATTAAAGCTGGACAATTGTTTGGTCTACTGAGGGAAATTCTTACCGGTCAAAAAGTCAGCCCGCCGATCTTTGACATAATACCCATTCTGGGCAGAGAAAAAGTTCTCTCACGTCTGGAAAATGCTCTGGGGATATTTCAGAATCTCTCAATGTAATAAAACAGGATGCGTAATCCTGAGAGGATTACGCATCCTTATTACTTCTATACGCTTACCTAATATTTTGGGCCTGCTGTTTTTCAATTTTCGCCCAGGAATCACGCAGAGAAATGGTTCTATTGAACACCAGTTTGTCATCCCTGGAATCCGGATCCACATAAAAATACCCCACACGTTCAAACTGGAACCGGTCACCCGTTTTTGCATCTTGTAGACTGGGTTCAGCTTTCGCTCCGGATAGAACCTGGAGGGAATCCGGATTCAGGTGATCCAAGAAGCTCTCCCCTTCTTTCACATCCAGAGGGAATGGATGGTTAAACAATCGATCATACAGCCTGACTTCCACATCCAGGGCATGGGGAGCGGAAACCCAATGGAGGGTGCCCTTCACTGGCCTTCCATCCGGCGCGGAACCTCCCCGGGTTTCCGGATCGATAGTACACCTTATTTCCGTTATTTCTCCATCATCGTCTTTAACTACTTCATTGCAGGTAATTAAATACCCATATCGCAGGCGGACTTCCCTGCCCGGAGCCAGTCGCCAGAATTTCTTGGGAGGATCTTCCCGGAAATCATCACGGTCGATAAATAGTTCACGGGAGAAGGGTACTTCCCGGACTCCTTTAGACTCATCATCAGGAT
>Ga0255407_1004_pt1 | contig 17261 bp, 13 predicted proteins | sample ANMaggSSYBR01I13_FD_182129 | JGI IMG/M metagenome (GOLD analysis project Ga0255407, IMG submission 182129) | Sediment cell enrichment communities from methane seep in Santa Monica Basin, California, United Staets - ANME aggregate JGI... | ecosystem: Environmental > Aquatic > Marine > Cold seeps >... | reverse complement strand
CTGATTAAATTGTCCAGCAGCAAGGCGGAGATCATGCATAGAGATCATAAATGTTACTTCCCGTTTCTGCAGAGAATCCAAGATGGAAAGAATGCTCTCCTGGGCAGGCACATCAAGCCCATTTAAGGGTTCATCCAGCAGCATCAACTCCGCCTCCTGGGCCAGGGCGCGGGCGATGAACATACGCTGCTGCTCCCCTCCGGAAAGTTCACTAATCTGCCGTTGGGAGTAATCGATCAAGTCCACAAATTTCAACGAACGGCGGACTATTTCCCAGTCATCCGCCTGGGGCCAGAGGAATGGACCCATTTTGTTAATCCTGCCCATCATAACCACATCCGCAACGGTAGCCGGGAAAGTCCAGTCCACCTGGCTGCGTTGCGGCACATAGGCAATGCAGGTATGACCTCCTGGCTCATGTCCGGATACTTGCACAACTCCCTCGAACGGATCAATAATTCCAGCAATAACCTGGAATAGCGTGGTCTTACCGGCACCATTGGGACCAACAACAGCAATCCCGTCCCCGGGGGAGAGATCAAACGAGATATTTTCCAGCACTGTCCCGGTTCCATAACGAACGGAAACATTTTCCAACGCGAGCAACGGAGCATCCAATTGATGCGGCGCATACCGGCGCGAAAAAGATTTCTTTCGGAAGGTTTTAATCAGGTTTTTCATACCTATTGGACTCCTTAATATTCATCGGACTTACCTGACCTCAATGGCAAGCTTGCTACTGCAGGGCATTTACTATAGTATTAACATTGTGGCGCATGAAAGTCAGGTAGGTGCCGGCAGGCGCACCAGTTGAAAGTGAACCAAAATAGAGCGGTACCAGGTCCACTCCAGTGTCCTCCGCTACAATCTGGGAGAGCGTGGGATCAAAATCTACCCCAATAAAAATAGCTTTCACATCTTCTTCCCGGATAATATCAATCAGGTAAGCCAACTGCTGCCCCGAGGTTTCTGCTTCAGTCGTTTGCGCTGGAACAACTGCCCCAATCTGTGTAAATCCATACTCCTCAACGAAATAACTAAAAACCGTGTGGTCTGTCACCAATTCCCGATTCTCCGGAGGTATCAGCGCCACTTGATCCCGGATCCAGCCATCCAATTCTTTCAACTCTTCCCGGTAGGCTACTGCATTTTCATGATAAGTATCAGCATTCTCGGGATCTTTTTCTGCCAGGGCGAATGCAATATTCTCCGTCCAAATCATGATGTTGTTAGGGTCAAACCAAACGTGCGGGTCCTGATCGCTGCCATGGTGGCTTTCATCTCCCTCTTGATTCTCATCGCCATAATCCTGCTCTGCTCTCTGCAGGGGAGAAATCCCTTCGGAGACAATAATCACCGCACCTGCGTTCCCTGTTCCAGCGATCAAATCGTCCAGGAATTCCTCGAGACCCAATCCATTTACAAAGATCAAATCAGCCTCGGACACATGTACCATATCCTGGGGGGCGGTTTGATATGCATGCGGGTTTTGACCAGGTTCTAACAGCACTATCAGTTCAACCTCCTGCCCTGCAATAACTTCCACTACATCCCCTACAAAAGAGGTAGTTCCCACTACCTTGAGCTTATCGCTCGCTGTCGATGGTGCCGTTGTCGCCTGTACGGAGCAGCCGATTAAAAACACACTTAATACCGCCAAAGTAAATATTAGTAAATTAAAACTTTTGTTGTTTTTCACTATCATATCCCTGTCCAATATTAATCCAGACACCCGCTGCAGGTCCCAAAGAACTGCAGCCAGTGGTCATCCACCCGGTAGCCGGTCTGATTTTCTATTCTGGCTATATATCCTGTGATGTCCTCATTGCCCTCAATGATTTTCATTTGCCCGCAGTTTCTACAAATCAAACAATGATTATGTCCTTCAACAGTTGGCCAAATGCCGTGACATCCTCCTGGTTGGTGAATTTGCTGGATTAAACCCAACTTATCCAGCAACTCCAAGGTGCGGTAAACGCTGGCAATCCCTGGGAATCTTTCTCCTTCAAGAGATTTGTGATATATCTCCTGCGGGGTGAGGGCTGTCGTGCTCGATGTTATGATCTCCATCACCTGTTGGCGGGGGCGGGTCACGCGAAATCCGTGGCTGTGCAGTGTATCCTGCCATGAACTGAGGATATGATCTTTTGCAGATGGTTCCATAAACCCCTCCTTATTGATAATAATTATCATTATCAGTACAGAGGTATTATACTCACCCACTATTCCTCCTGTCAAGAACCGATCCTGTTATTAATGGGAAAAGGGTTGGGCCATAAGCCAGCCTTTATTATTCTCTCTACTATCCGCGCCGAAGTAAATTACTAAATAGAGGAGCTATCATGCATCGTTCTGTGGAGTTCCGACTGCCTTTTACCCAAAGGGTGAAAGTCGTAGAAAGAGATGGCGCTGGGCGTCACTCTCCAGGGACGCATATTGGTTAGTTTATTTCCAGGGTTTCAATGAAATTTCAACGTCGACTTTCGTCGACGCTCGTCCTGCGACCAGAGGAAGTGACGAAGGACTCTAGTTGCGATTTAATTCGCCTATCTTTGAAGGGGTTGGGATAAATACGTAGGAGTCGTACCAAAAATACGGCAAGTAGAAGATCTTTTGATAATTTTTGAATCTTTCAGACAAGACCTTTGTATCATAAGGGCGACTCATCGAGTCGCCCCTACGATTGCTCATGAGGTGAATTTTCAAGAAGTCTATTCAGGCATCCTGAGTAGAGCGAATGAAATGAGCTCGTATCGAAGGGTGGCTGGGATAACTTAACCTGTCAATAAATGAAAAAGCCGGACATTTAAGTCCGGCTTAATTTAATCGAACTGTTCAAGATTACGGCGAAGGCGTTAGAGTAAAAACGGAACCAGGAGTATGCTCTAGCGTAGCCTCCGCTTCATCGGTAGGCACCGGCGTTACCAGATTGACCCGGACAATGAGAATCTGCCCTGGATAGATCGCATTGGGATCTTCCAGATCTTCGTTATATGTCAGAATATCCTCAACTGTGCTCCGGAGAGCGAAAGCGATCGAGCCAACGGAATCACCGGGTCGGACCATATATTCCACACGGAAACCGGGCAGCACGTCGTATGGGATAGATGTTGGCGTCGGCACAGTAGCGCCGGGCGCAGGGACAAGAACTTCGTCGCCCACAAATAAAACCGGGTTTGAAAGGTCAAGGTCCAGCCGGTCCTCCCCTGCGTTATATACCAGCAAGGTGAAAATATCTATATCAAAATACTCTGAGATAGAAAAAAAAGTGTCGTTTTCTTCCGCAATGTATATCACTGCGCCAGAACGAGTCGGTGTCGGGCTGGGTGCTGGGGTCTCTGTGGGAAGCGATTCAGTTGGCGTTAATGTGATAGTCGCTGTCGGTGGAACCGGACTGGGCGTATAAGTGATCGTCGGCGTTGGTGTTTTGGAGGCAAAGATCGTCCCGATATCCAGTTGAGTTCCGGTCAGCCAAAAAATTAATAATGCGGCGCCTAGAACAATTAAAAGCCCGGTGCCGACAAACAATAATATGTTTTGCCAGGACTGACTTTTCCGTTTCCGGTAAGAGTTTATTATCTCTTTGGTTGATTCTTTATCATTCATACAAATTTTACCTTCCCGAATAAGCCCTAATTTTACCACCAGGGATATTCTCTGCTGCTTGAACTCAGATCGACGAAGAGCCGTTTCTGAATAATTTGATTCTACCTTATTTTCTCAAAGATGACGATTCTACCTAATTTTGGGCAAATTTCAACGGCAAATCGAGAAAGAATCCCCTACAGCGAAGTTTTTCTCTGAATTAATAACGAATCCACTACCCCAGATGGCTTCATTGGCCTGGATAATACAAATCAACTATCATTCCGACTCTTCCACAACATTGATTTTTACCCAAAACGCCTTAGAATAAGGGCCCACTCCAAATCCATCCCCCTTTACATTGCGGATTTTCCAGTTTCCCTGATATGCGCCAGGTTCTTGGGGGGCGATCATATCAACCGAGACATCTACTGTATTCCCTGGTTGGATTGTTTCCGAAGTGAGCTCCAGAGAGGCAGGCGCGCCCATGGAATCCCCGCTCTCAAAATAAAGCATATACCCAATCGTCCAGGAGCAGGAACCAGCATTCTGCAAGCGCCAGGTTTTGGTGAACTTCTCCCCTGGTGCAAGTTCCATGTCATCCGGGATAGTGATATCCTTTACAAATTTAACCTGGTCGCAAGGTCCCGATATTGGTTCATTTTCTCCCCCGGGCGTTAGAGTCAGCTTGGCGGAATCTACCGCAGGCGAAATAGTTTCCTCTGGACTTAATGTTTGGGCATTTTCGGGTTTTCCAATTCCTTCAACGGCCAATTTGACGGATACTGTCTTTGCTGCTTCGGTAAACAGGGCGCCCGGTTTTCCCTCAGGAAGAGGATTATCCTGGGATAGATAGCAGGCGCTCAAAAAAAGAATTAGGGACCAGCAAAGGGCAGCAGACCATTTGTTCATAAGGCATTCACCATAAAATAATTAGTGTCTCAATTTCATTTTACCCAAAATAATCTACTTTTGTTGAGGATTGCGAATCGATAATCACAGAATCCGCTAATATTGTAAACCGGGAATCAACCCAATTAAAGTTACCGTCCTTGGTAAAGCTCCAATGAATATCGGAGGTAGGAATCAATCGGGTAAGAATACGCTTCATCCACTTCAACCCAGACATACTCCTCTGCCTCATCATTTAACTGGACTTTATCATCATCTACCTGGCAGATAAAATCAAAGAAAATAAAATGACGCTTCTCCCAAAAACTCTCATCAAAAATGAATTCCTGGAAACAAAGAAAGTCCGCTTCGATCATCTCTAGATTTGTTTCCTCTTTAATCTCCCGCTTTAACGCATCCAGTAACCGCTCTCCCATCTCTACGTGGCCACCGGGAATAGTGTATTTACCGTGCCATTTATGCGTTTTCACCAAGAGAAGTTTTCCTTCCGGGTTAAAGATCAGCGCTCCAACAGTTGGCTCCGGGTATTGTGGATCTGCTTTCATCTTGCCGCCTTTCTTATTCTTGGATATTGTTGGAAATTGGCTTTGTTCAGAAATCAACCCAGTTTAGGAATAAGGATTTCCTCCCCTGGAGGAAGGCTTCCCTGCATTGACCAGGGTCCAGTCCAGGTGATTTTTACAAGCCGGGTCTTTCCCAGCAGATTCTGATCACTCTCAACAAAAACCAATTTATTATTAGGGGTACGTCCACGCCAGCGATTTTTTTTCTTTCCCTCGAAAAGGATTTCCACCTTTTCCCCCAGATATTTCTGATTTATCTCTGCCGCAATCCCTTCCTGCAGCTCCTCGAGTAACCGGAATCGGCTCCATTTTTCATCTTCAGATACGTCGTCCTCAATTTTTCGGGCTGCGACAGTGCCGGGGCGGACAGAATAACGAGCCAGATGAGCTACATCCAATTTTAATTCCTTCAATAAATCATATGAACCCTGGAATTGTTCTCTGGTTTCACCCGGAAATCCCACAATCACATCTGTTGCAACACTCACTCCAGGTATTCGTTCTCTAATCTCCCCGACCAGTTGGCGGTATTGGTCAAGAGTATATTCCCTTTTCATATTCTTCAGAACCTGATCATCACCAGCCTGGTGGGGAACCTCAATATGGGGCATGGCTTTAGGAAGGGAGGCTACCGCATCCATTAAGTCCGTGCTGAACCAATTGGGATGGGAAGTTAAAAAGCGAATCCTTTCTAAACCATCAATGTCATGCACTAACCTTAGCAGTTCCGGCAGTGAAGACTTTTTTGGAAGGTCCAAACCATATCTATCAACGATCTGTCCCAACAAGGTGATCTCTTTTACGCCCTGAGAAACCAGCGACCGGACTTCATTTAACACATCATCAACTAACCGGCTGCGCTCAATTCCCCGCCGGTAGGGAATTATGCAGTAAGTACAAGCATGGGAACAACCAAGGACCACAGGCACAAAAACTGATACAAGCTGCGACCGGTCCGCTTTCGGGAGGGTGAGTTCCCCGTCCATAAATGCGAAACGGCGGGAAGTTGCCTCTTGCTGCCAGGCCTTATCTTCCTCCTGGGTCAAAAAAGCCATCAAAGGTCCGGGGTCTGAAGGTGGCGAAAAGACATCTACATAAGGAAATTGCTCTTCAAGATCACTAGTTCCCTTAATGCCCACCAAGCATCCCATAACGTTGATAACAGTACCCGGACGGACCCGTTTGATGTTTTTCAATGAGCTGATCCGCCCCACCGCGCTGTCTTCAGCGCTCTGACGGACCACACAGGTGTTCAGAACAATCACATCCGCATCTTCAGCTTTTTTAGTCGGCTGGTAGTTTAATCCCTCCAGAGCAGATGCCACCCTCTGCGAATCGGCGACATTCATCTGGCATCCGGAGGTCCATATATGATATTTCATGGCTGCAATTATATCGGCTCAATAAGTAGAGTCAAGCTTGAAGGATAAGGAAATCTTCCAATTTATATAAAATTTTAACAAAAATCGCTCCGCAGGAAGATCCATCTCTTCCCGGGGAGCGACACCAACTTAATCTGACCCTGAGTGGGTCTTGTTCTGCTTAATCCAGGGTTAAATCTGCATCCTGGATTAAAATTCGTTCTAATGCCATCGTGTGACTGCAGCGTTCTCTGGTTTGGAAAAAATCACAATCACAAATCCACTTTCCATTCTGGAAAGAAACCTGGTGTCCGTTGTTCCGTCCCTGGAAAGTGACCGACAATGAGTTTATTTGAATACGCTCTCTCTCGTTGGCATATTGTTTTGATTTTTGGATTTTTCCAATCATTCCAGAATCCATCTTTATACCTCCGCAAATTAAAAATAAAAAGCACGCATCTTTTGCATGCGTGCATCACTTACCTGAAAACAGTATTCTTTTTGAGTAAATATATCCCATAATGAGCCGCCTTTAATTCCATCCCAGTATACGCTGTTTCAGAGATAAAGTCAACAATCCGGATTACACAATCCGGATTATCCACCGGGCGGGGATTACACTGGAGCCTCCCGCCAGGCCTTGAACAGAATATCCTTAAACCGTTCAAAATCCTTAATTAAAGCCGGCATATTCACTCCAGCATTGCTCTCGACCACAACTGGGGATAGCGTACCATCCTCCAGGTCCTCGACCGTTGATCTAATTGAGATCCAATTCTCATTAAATATTTCCGGATAAGATAAATACACCGCAGGCAATAAATCCCAGAGATAAAAGTTTCCTATCCCGCAGAAAACTCCATGCAGAATCAGCCAGCGGCGCACCGCCTGGCGAGTATTCCGGCTCCAAAACCCCAACTTCCTGAGATCTTCCCAGGTAAAAGGGGCTTGCAGGCAAATTTGCGCATTCATCAAGGTCACCGGACAGGGAGCATTCAGCACCAGGTGAGCCGCTTCCGGATCAGCAGAAAGGTTCAGCTCATTTACTTGACGCCTGCCTACCTGGATCGGGTGCAAATATCCTCCCATACAGACTATTTGCTTGATATTATGAAAAAAAGTAGAGTCTAGTTTCTGGGCCGCCCTCAGGTTTCCCAATGGACCAGTGGCCAGAATTGAAATTTTTCCAGGGTATTCCGAAGCCATCTCGGCCAGGAAATGAGCAGCTGGTGTTGGTCCTTCAAAACGCTTTCCCGCTCCCCGTTTGACTGGAAAATCCAGATCACCCAGATCAGTTACCATCTTTGTGGTTTGAGTATATACCTGGTCAATGGTCCCGTTGCCGAAGGTGGTAGTAATTCCCATTAATTTGATGTCCGGTCTGCCAAGCAGGTAATAAAACGCCAGCCCATCATCAATCTCTTTTGACCTAAGTCCTAAAGTGTTGTCGCAATCAAAAATTATCTGTTCCATAACTCACCGTGCCAATGCTTTCTTTCAGATAATATTACTTTATTGCTGCGGGATCCGCCGTATGAGCCTCTCCACGAGTCACTAGAGTCATCGCCAGCAGCCCGAACAGGAAAAAAGCCGGACCAGAAAGGAAAATGGTTCGGAAGTTGCTGCCAAACAGATCTATCACGGTGCCCATCATCAGAGGCGCAAACGCAGCGCCAACCTGTGAAGCCAGGTAATAGAGACCCGTGTAGGTCCCCAACAGACTCTTGTCATCCGAGGTATCAATTACCATCGGCAGGGTGTTCACGTTTATTAAAGCCCACCCAAATCCGCTGATTGCCAGCACAATCCCTATTTGAGTCGCAGTTGTCGCAAAGTAACCCAATACCATATCCAACCCAAAAAGAAGAATTCCAACGTTAATTGTAAGGCGCCTTCCAAATCGCTCGCCAATAAACCCGGCCGGGATGGTGAAAAGGATAAAAGTTACCCCGGCAAGTCCAAACAAGGTGGGAGCGAGACCTTCACTTACTCCCAATTCATTTACTGCATATGAGGTAAAAAAGGTTCCAATACCTTCGTAGGCAACAAACATCAAGAAAATGGCACCTAACAGAGCGAACAAGCTGCGCCGGTATTTGGGAGGTACAACAGAAAACCCTTTAAAAGCGCCAACTGCCTGTTCTTCTTCGCTAATTTGGTGATCTTCAGGTTGAGTTGATTCATCTATCGCAGGTTCTTTGGTCGTGATAAATAGCAGGGCTAACGCGAGGATCAATATGACTGCTCCCCCTATAAAAGGGTAGAGTGTATTAATGTCAAATAGCAGGGCTAAACCAAAAGCGCCGATGATAAAACCTATACCTCCCATAAAATTGATCACCCCATTGGCTTTGCTTCTTAATGGCGAGGGGATCAGGTCCGGCATAAGAGAAATCACTGGAGTGCGCAGAACGGCCATGGCCAGCAGAAAAACGGACGCAGCGATCATAAACAATGAGAAAGCACCTGTGTTATTGGCAATTGTGCCGTTGTATTCAGGGTTAATCAACCCTACGGCAATCGGCATCAAGATGAATGCCAATGCAGCCAGGGGCGCTGCGGTGAGAATAAATGGATAACGCCGACCAATCGGGGTTCGAATCCTGTCGCTCCAGATCCCGATCATGGGAAGGATAAAAATCGCAGCCAGATTGTCGATCCCCATGATCGCCCCGGTGGTTGTGGCATTGAGGCCAAAACCAAGAATATTCCCTGAACTAGCGAATCCAGGATGACCAGTTTGGAGGAAAATGGGCACAAAAGCGTTATATATCTGCCAGACAACCATAATGCCCAGGAAACCATTTCCTACCATAAAAGTCTTCTTCCAATTAAGCTTCATCGATTCGCTCCTTGTCTTCGTTGGTAAGTAGTGTTCAGTGTTAAGAATAAAGGACTTACAGTGTCGTCATTCATTCAGGCACCCGGTGATTGCCCCGCCAGGGTTAGCCCTGAATTTATTGAAGGGTTACGCAAAAATCGCGGGCTATGAAATTAAGTCCTGCCTTCACAGGACTTCTATCAGCAATAGAAAATATTTAAACCTGTCAGTCTTCAACTTTCAAACTTTCAATGGTTTTGTTTCCCCGTCTCCCAGTCAGTCGTTCATCCTCTATATTTCATCCAGATCAAAGTCCGGGCAGGCTTAAACCAATGTGTTTCCAAACTTAGATTGGTCTTCCGTTTGGGGAAGTTTAGCCTTAAAGATCTTTTTAGGCCAGGGCTGTTTAACCAATGAGGGAGAAAAGCATCCAGCAGCACACCTTCAGTTTCTGCAGATGATGCAATCCAAATCCAATCTGCATGAGTTTTGGATGACTGCCAGGAAACCACGCCAATTAATTCACCTCCTGCGGTAACAGCCCACTGCTTGATTTTTGGATCAACCAGGAGAAGCCGGGAAATTGTTCCCGGCAATCCTCCTCTTAGGTACTCCGGTCTCAGTGGTAAATGCCAGCGCACCTCAGGAGGATAATTTTTTTCTAACCATTTCCTCTGCTGGATCCAGTATTTCGCCCTGTGATCTTGAACTGAAAACCCAGGAACATGCCAATTCAGAAACTCCCGATTGATATCTCTTGGTTTCAATATCCAGGTTGTCCTGCGGGATATCTCCTTAAAGCCTTTCCTGAGATAAAGGTCCACAGCAGCTTGATTGCCTTCATCTACCTGCAGCCAGATGCCATCCAGCCGCCGGGGCAGCAGGAAATCCAATGCCACCTGAACCAGGGAGCGGGCAATCCCTTTCCGTTGATATTCCGGGTGAACAGCCACATTAGCAATCATGTAGTACTGTTTCCTCCCTATATGGTAGGGGATTAAACTTAAATTCCCAACAATCTCTCCTCTTTCTTCCCATACGTACCCGGTGAATGGCATCGAAACCCGTCCCGCCATGTGATAAGCCCACTCCTGGAAACGTTGATTTCGCGCTGAGGAGCGCATTTTCCTTAGCAAGGCTTCTCCATCTGGTGTCAACCGATCCGCAAAACACAGTTCAACCAGATCTGACACAGAAAGCAGATCAGAACGAACATCAAAAGGACGGATTGGAGGAGAGCCTGGCCTCTTTGCCAAACGAGCAGTCATGGGTTAAATTTTACCATCAGGAGGCTTTTGGGGATGAGGGATCAGTACGTAGTGATATATATTCTGATTTGTGCTCTCTCCTCTATTCTTTTATAGACAGAAACAGTTGCCCTTCGATACGCTCTTCGATACATCCCTGCGGGATTACTCAGACCTACTCAGGACGCCTGTTTTGACTGGTCTTTTTAGCGTTAATTTTCTGAGCAAACCTTTCTATACATTCTGCGGCCTACTCAGAGTTACTCAAGACGCCTTATGTCCAGACAGGCATCCTGAGTAGCTCGAAGCGCAGTTTGCGCAGAGCGTATCGAAAGGAGCCGGCTCAAAATCACATTACTTCCTGAATGCAGGCTTTTTCGCCAGGTATTTAACCAGATCCCAATTCCCTTCAATCAGCGCTTTTTTCTTTGTTCTTGACCACCCCTTGATCTGCTGCTCAGCTAAATAAGCATCTTCTTTTGAGGGCATATACTGACAAAAAACCAACTTCACTGGAAGTCTACCCTTTGTCCAGCTGCCTCCTTCCCCGATTTGATGTTGATACAATCTGCTCTCTAAATTAATCGCATTGCCGGTGTAGTAGGAACCTTCTGCGCATTCCAGAATATAACCCCAAGCTTTTGGCATATTTTCCCCCTTTCGCAGTATAGCTAAACAGGTGCCCTTCGATACGGCCTGCGGCCTACTCAGGACGCCTGCTTTAACTGTTCTTGTTCGTCTAAATTATCTTGAGAGGCCTTTCGATACGACCTTCGGTCTACTCAAGACTGGTCCTGCGACCCACTCAGGATATCTGTTCTTTTGCATATCTACAATGACCTCCCGATTTCTTCGACACCTCCCTGCAGGACTGCTCAAGACTGGTCCTGCGGTTCTTCCTTCAGCCGCCAGACAGGCATCCTGAGTAGCTCGAAGCGCAGTTTGCGCAGAGCGTATCGAAGGGAGCCAGGTGATTTAACACCCAGCGATGGAAAGCGTCCTTATCTGTAGCGTGGAACTTAGAAAAAAGACGTCGAAGCAATTTCCCCATTCAAACTTCAATCAAAATTGTAACCGGCCCATCATTATGAATTTCCACCAGCATATGGGCGCCAAATTGTCCCCTGGACGTTGACAACCCCAATTCTTCCAGGCAGGAAGAAAAATAATCTACCAGCGGCTCAGCTATCTTTGGAGGAGCAGCGTCTGTAAAGGAAGGCCGGTGTCCTCGCCGGGTATCCGCGTAAAGTGTAAACTGCGGCACCACCAGCGCTTCTCCTCTGATATCCATCAGGGATAAATTCATTTTCCCATTTTCGTCTTCAAATATCCGCAAATGGGCAATTTTCTGGGCCAGTTTTTGAGTCTGCTCTTTCGTGTCATCCGGTCCTACGCCGAGCAAGATAACCAAGCCCAGGTTAATTGAAGAGATCGTTTTTCCCCCAACCGAAACTCTTCCCTTTTGCACCCTCTGAATGACCGCTTTCATGATTTATTCTCTAGTACCGTAAAAACCAATCGCGTCGCGCACTTGCTCCATGGTTTCAGAAGCAATCACCCGTGCTCTTTTCCCTCCGTCCAGCAGGATGTCTTTGACATAATCCAGATCCTTTTCCAGATCTGCCCTCCTGGCACGGAACGGTTCCAGGTGCTTGTTGAGATTAACCGCCAGTTTTCGTTTGCAGTCCACACAGCCAATCTCCGCTTTGCGGCAGTCCTGGTTGATCTGCGAAATCTCCTCCGGGGAAGAAAAAATCTTCTGCAAAGTAAACACGTTGCAGATATCAGGATCGCCGGGGTCACTTAGCCGGATGCGCTGAGGATCTGTGACCATTTGCATCACCCGCTTTTCAGTTTCCTCAGGAGTGGCTGCCAACTCGATGTGATTATTGAGGCTTTTACTCATCTTTCGCTCACCATCAAGGCCCAGAACTTTCGGAATCTGGGTCACTTTTGGATGGGGCTCCACCAGGATATCTGTTTGATAGCGATAGTTAAAGGATCGGACAATTTCCCGGGCAAACTCAAGATGAGGAATCTGATCCGTGCCTACCGGCACTTTGTCTGCTTTATACAAAAGAATATCAGCGGACATCAATACCGGGTATCCAACAAGGCCATAGTTTACATTATCCGGATTGTCCCGAACCTTTTCTTTAAAGGTCGGCAATGCAGTGAGTTTCCCCAGCGGTGTCACCATGGAGAGAATCGTATGCAGTTCCATAACCTCCAGGACATGAGATTGGACAAAAATGATGCTCTGTTTCGGGTCCATCCCGGCCGCCAACCAATCCAGAGCCATCTCCTGGGTATTGAGTTCCAGGTCTTTTGTGGTCTCAATGGTTGTTAACGCGTGAATATCCACAATGCTGTAAACGCACTGGTATTCTTCCTGAAGAGCAACATAATTCTTTATTGCTCCCAAATAATTTCCAAGATGCTGGCGGCCAGTAGGCCTGGCACCGGAAAATACACGTCCCTTCTCTTCTGCCATTTAACCCTTCTCCTTCATGTGCTTTTCGAACAATCCAATTATTTCAGGAGGATCTGCATGCCTTCCAGTTTCAAGTTTCGAGTAGATCAAATCACCATTTACTCTAATTTCATATTTGCCCCCATCTGCTGGTACCAACTCTATACCCGATATGATATCTTTGTACTTCTTCCGTAGTGCGCCCTCCAAACTGAGGGCTCTTGGCGTATAGCTTCAAGGAACGCAGTATTCAATGGAAATTTGATACATGGTGACTTTCTCCTGCTAATATTTTTCCAAAATAGTATATCACAAGCTGACTTGCCTGATTTTTATGGATACTCAATCAATTTTACTAAAAAACCCTGTTGAAGAAATAATTTCAACAGGGTTTTTTATTAGTAAACAAATATTCTATTGGGGTTTATTCTGCAGCTTTGATACTTACAAGCACAGACTGGACCATCCGGCGATAGCCGTAATCACCCCAGAACTGTCCATACTCCTCACAGGTGAAGAGTGTCACCCAATCTCCTTCTTTGTGATCCAGCACTGATTTTGGAACATGCGGGGAAATCAATCGATTGGTCTGAACCTGGTAGGTATATATCTCCCCCCAGGCGTGGATATGAATTTGATCTCCATAACGGAGTGTCTTAAGATCAACAAAGATGCCCGGCTGGTTATCTGGGTTCCAAACGTGGCCGGTGATAACAGTATTGCCAGCCCAGGTAGGGAAGGCTGTACCTATCAAGTACCCTGCCTGGTTTCCAAGCCAGGTGACATCCCATTCGCCATTCACTGTTGGTATACCTACCAGAGGAGCTTGGACACCCATTGAAGGTATATCCAACCATATTCCGGTCATCTTTTGATAAGATTTCTCTGCCGTTTGTTCGGCCAATTCTGTCATGACTCCAGGAGTAAATCCGGTATCTGGCAATGGTCTTGCCCGGAGAGGAATATTGTTGTTGATAATTGTCGGATCCCCGGATGCGAGATCGAAAGTGAGGTAAAAAGTAGTACAGGCATTGGAAGTCAGGAATCCCGTGTCGGCATTCTCTCCTTCGCCTAATACAATCGGCTCGGCCAGACCTGTGGGATCAAAGGGAGGTGGATCCCCTTGTAAACAAACCGAACTCTCGTTATATCCCGGAGGAATTGTTACAGCCAAGGTATACGTCCCTGCAGTACCATCCGTAACAAATTGGTAATAACCACTTGAGCCGTCCTGAACTATGGTCACTACGCCGGGTCCGCTTGCACTTATCACTCCACCACTAATAATTTCTCCATCAGATTCATCATAGAAATATCCAGTGGGGTCGTAATCTTGATAGTTGGGAACTCCATCATTATCCCGATCACCCCCGCCTTCCACATTGTCTTCTATTCCATCATTGTCAGTATCCTGGGCAGTAGCTGTTCCCCGGATAGTAAAGGTATAAGGGGCAACATTATCATCATATTCAATGCTGATTATTGCCGTCCGTGTGCCGGCCACAATGGGATCAAATTCCACAGAGAAAGTAGTAGTTCCACCGCTGGCCAACGGAGTACTTGGTTGAGCTGTAACGGAAAAATCTACTGGATGAACGCCACCTATTGATACGCGAGGGCTGCCAGTCAAGGAAAGATCAATATTCCCCTGGTTTTCAATGGTAAAAGTATGTTCCACAGTTCCCAGGAACAAAGCAGTGCTGCCAAAATCAGTATCATCTATTGAACTGGGAGTTGCGTCTCCATTTGCTATAACCAGGGAGTTGCCCAGGACAACCATATCATCGGTCTCTGAAACGGTGATAGTCACAGTCGCTGTATCTGTCGCTCCCTGACTGTCCTCCACTGTGTATGTGAATGTGTCCGTTCCAAAATAGTTAGTGTCTGGATCATAGGTTACGTCACTGACATTGTTAGTTACTGAGCCGTTGGAGCCATTGGTAACCGCACTCACAATCAGGCTGTCTCCTGCATCAATGTCATCGTCATTAAGAAGCACATCCACAGTAACTGGTGTATCTTCCAGGGTGCTGTCGCTGTCATCATCTGCGTTTGGCCCATCATTAACCCCACTGATTGTTACTGTTACTGTAGCGGTATCGCTGCCGCTATTGCCGTCCGTGATAGTGTAATCGAAAGTGTCAGTGTCGCTGTCTCCCACTGCCAGGCTTTCAAATTGACCATTAGGATCATAATCAAAAGTACCATCCCCATTATCCGTTACCAGTCCGGCTGTTCCTGTGATGTTAATCCCGGTTACACTGAGTGTATCCCCGGGTTCAGGATCCGTGTCGTTATCTGCCACCAGGTCAATTGTGGTAAAGGCAGTATCCTCATCCGTACTTACCGCATCGTCTACCGCAGTCGGCCCATCGTTAACCCCATTAATTGTCACTGTTACAGTAGCTGTGTCGCTGCCGCCGTTGCCATCCGAGATTGTGTAGGTGAAAGTGTCCGTGTCGCTGTCTCCAGCTGCCATGCTTTCAAACTGGCCATTAGGATCATAATCAAAAGTGCCATTCCCATTATCCGTAACCAGTCCGGTTGTTCCGGCGGTGTTTATCCCGGTTACACTGAGGATATCCCCGGTATCAGGATCGGTATCATTTGCCGCAACCAGATCCGCGGTAGTAAAGGCTGTGTCCTCATCCGTGCTTACCGCATCGTCAACTGCGTTAGGCCCGTCGTTAACCCCATTAATTGTCACTGTGACAGTAGCAGTGTCGCTGCCGCCATTACCATCCGAGATGGTGTAAGCGAAAGTATCCGTGGTGCTGTCTCCCACTGCCAGGCTTTCAAACTGGCCATTAGGATCATAGTCGAAAGTGCCATTTGCATTACTGACCACTATTCCAACTGTGGAGGTTGTATCCAATCCGCTGACCGTCAGGGTGTCGCTGGAATCTGGATCGCTGTCATTGGCAGCAACCAGGTTGGCCGTCCTGAAGGAAGTATCCTCATCCGTGCTAGCGGAGTCATCTACCGCCGAGGGATTATCATTGACGCCGGTTATAGTCACTGTAACCGTTGCTGTATCCTGCGCAATATAAGTGTCTTCAATTGTGTAGGTAAAACTATCAGTTGTACTGTCACCGGTTGCCAGGAATTCAAACTGCCCATTGGGGTCATAATCAAAAGTGCCATTCCCATTATTCGTAACCAGTCCGGCTGTTCCGGCGGTGTTAATCCCAACTACGGAAATCGTATCCGACGCGTCAGGGTCAGTATCATTATCAGCCACCAGATCAATTGTAGTAAAAGCCGTATCTTCATCTGTGCTGGCGCTATCATCATTCGCGGTAGGAGCGTCGTTCACTCCGGTGACTGTGACCTCAACATCAGCGGGCAAACTGACATTTGTTCCATCATTGGCAGTATAGGTAAAATCACCATTAACAGTGTCTGTTTCTCCCTGTCCTAGGAACTCAAACTCACCATTGGGATTAAAGGTGAGTGTCGCCCCGACACGGGAAGATAAACCCAGGAGCGGTTGAGTAACCGAATAGGATAAACCAGAGCCAGTGCAGTTTGCTGCCACCGAATCGCTTGTGCCCTCGTCTGTGGTGATCGATACTGGACTGCAGGTTATCGTGCCACTTAAAGTCATGGTGGAAAAATTCCAACTGGTAGTATCTGATATCCCCGCAAAAGAGTTGCCAGCAGCATCATCAAAAGCAGTGGCATCTATTTGAACATAATAGCTTGAATCATAAGCAAAGTCATTAGCTGGCGTCACGGTTATGCTGGTTGTGCCGCTGCCGCTCACTTGAGTCGCAGAAGTGACACTCATGCTTTCGAAAATAGAATTATCGCTGGCGTTGTAAATTTTGATAGTGCCAAATTCGACATCAACCGGCTCACTAAAAGTGATAATTAAATCATCGTTAGCTGCGACTGAGGTTGAACCGTCGGCAGGAACGGTACTGATTATTGTAGGATCGACGATATCCTCTACAGTAAAGGTAGCGCTTTCACCGCTGATTGCATTGTCTACTGCATCCTCAACTGTCGCCCCAATCGCTACATAAACCACTTGCTCGCTGGAAAAATTACTGCTGGGGTTGATGGTGATGATTTGTTTGGTGACATCTATAGTGGCATCAAAGGGAATATCGCTCCCGCTTGCGTTGTCTTCTTTGAGAGTAATCAAAGCGTCCACATTGCTGTCTGTCAGTGCAGAATCATCCAAATTCCGAATTGCTTCATCAAAGGACAGGGTGACATTGGCGCTAACGGACACATCTGTTGAGCCATCAATGGGGTTAAAAGTAATAACAGGGGGAGTAACATCAATATACT
>Ga0255407_1003_pt2 | contig 18033 bp, 16 predicted proteins | sample ANMaggSSYBR01I13_FD_182129 | JGI IMG/M metagenome (GOLD analysis project Ga0255407, IMG submission 182129) | Sediment cell enrichment communities from methane seep in Santa Monica Basin, California, United Staets - ANME aggregate JGI... | ecosystem: Environmental > Aquatic > Marine > Cold seeps >... | reverse complement strand
GGATCCAATTCAAGCGTATCGGTAATTAAATACGATTGGTTTCCAGGTCGATTTAGATAAACCAAACCGGTTTTATGCCAATTTCGGTAAATCCAGGGGGTAATCACAAGTAAGATCCCAAATCCAACCAATGCCAAGTTTTTTAGCAGAGAGCCAAGTCTTTTATGGAAATACAACGCAGCTCCTACCGCGACAAAAGGAAAGATAATGCCCACTTCCTGCCGGATAAGCATAGTCATCCCCAGGATACCCCCGCTTAGAAGAGGTAAAATTGTCCGCTCTGCAGGTCTTTTCACCCATTGAATGAAAAAGATCAGGAACAGGATTATTCCCATCATGGTTGGGATTTCTGACATCAACAATTTTGAATTGACCCCGGTAATAACACCACCTAATAAGAGAGCATTTCGCTCCCTCAAGATGATTAAAACAGCAGCTAATAAACCAGACGCCCGGGAATGAAGAGATCCCCCTAAGAAATAAAGTAAAACCGGCAGGAGTGAAAAAACAGCCAACTGCAGATTAATGATCTCTTCATACCCCAAACCAGCTATTCGATGCAAAACTGTTTGGAAGAAGACTAAAGCCGGTCGGAGTGCAACTGATGGGTCATAGTCCCCCAGATATGTTTGAAACTCCCCTATTGCTAACAGACTATGGGCTGTTCTATCGTATAACAGTGCATCTGAATTAGGATAATACTCATAATTGGGAGGTCTCTGCTGATCAAAAAACGTATTCTCGGTCAGTGGGATCCCTTTCCAAACCATAAAGGCGGTTAGAAACAATACGGTTGCAACTACGATATCCTTTAATCGGGGAGCTACCCACTTGCTTGTCCCCCAGTGTTTGTATAACCATTCTTCCAAAAGCAATCCCAGGGCAGCAAAGGTACAAGCCAAAATCACCTGATAACCTAAGACAGGAAAACCGGTGAGCTCAAAATTGTACTTTTGTAAATTGATATTTTTAAACCCATAACCCATCTGTATCAATCCAAAGACCAAGCTGAACAAAACGAGAAATACCAAACCAGCTCGATAAACGTCCGGGGATTTGAGCTGTTTGATCCGTCCACTGAAAATCAACACGCCCACCAGACCCTCAAGGCTTATGAAACTTAACCACAAAAACACAGGTTGGTTTAACTGCAGAAAGATCCTCTGCAAGGGATCCTCAACATAATCCGCGGGAATCGAAAACTGCCCCGCTATCAAGGTTCCGAACGTAAAAATAATGCCCAATCCGAAAAACCAAATTTTCTGCTGAGCGAGATTTTGTGCCTTATTGATGATGTAGTTAAACCGATGGGGTTTCAGGAATGATAGAGCCAACAATCCAACCTGGACAAGAATCAGCAAACCAACTAAACCAAGTATAGACACTGCAGCAGTCCTGCGAATACCAGCAAGATAGCTGCCAGTAAAATTAATCAATACTGAATTCAGGGTTGGATTCCCCCAAATCGAGAATGCGCCGGCTGAGGATCCTGCGAGTATGCTGAGACCCAAAACTAACCTGGCTGCCCATACCTTCATAATTGATCTTCCTTGATCTTTTGATTCCCTATCCTTTTATTTCTGCCAGGATTGGTTTCAATGACCTAATGACTATAAAAGATTTCCTCTATTGACTACCAAGTATAACCTATCTCTGAGGAAGGAAGCGGTGACAGGGTAACAAAGTGACTGGGGGACTTTGAGACAGAGTGACGTGGTGAGAAGGACCTACCTCCCAACCCCCTTCCAACTGTAAGGGGGAGCCAGGAACTGTCCAGTTTCAATGTTCAAATTATCTAGGATGCGTAATCTCCTTACAGGATGCGTGATCCTTAAGTTACTTCAAACCCATAGTTCTCACGAAAAAATAAATGTTTTCTAATCCTTAGAGGATCACGCATCCGTTGGCATAGCGCCCAGTAATATAAAAGAAGTCCTACTTTGTGGGACTTAAATCATCCAGGCCGCAAATTTACTTGCCGGCCGATCATGGAGATGCCGGTGACTGGGTGACCATGTGATTGATTGCGCATTTGTGCTGAGTGGAAACAAAGGGTATCGAAAGAACAAAAATGACGAAACAGGCGTCCTGAGTAGCTCTGAGTACTCCCGCAGGGATGTATCGAAGAGCGTATCGAAGGGCTCCTGCTTTATCGTACTTTGGGGATGCACCTGTCTTGAGCCCCTCGACAAATCACTCGAGGGAGAGAGTCAGCTCTCCCGGGCATTGTCTCGCAGGAACATTAATCTTTCAATTTTAAACTTTAAACATTCAACCTTAAACCCAAAAAAACCTGCGTTGAATAGTATAATTCCTTGACCAAATAAACCTGCTTAATTTCAAGCCTATGATTTACAATCGTTCTTCTGGCGTCCTGCTGCATCCCACAAGCCTGCCCGGTCCTTATGGAATTGGGGACCTGGGACCCTCGGCTTACCAATGGATTGATTTCCTGGCTGAAAGCGGTACAGGATTATGGCAAGTGCTGCCTCTTGGCCCTACCGGCTTCGGGGACTCTCCCTACCAGTGTTTTTCCGCCTTTGCCGGCAACCCCTACCTGGTCAGTCCCGATTTGCTGCTCCAGGAGGAATTGATTCATGCCAATGATCTGGTTAAGGTTCCCAAATTCCCAACTGGAAAAGTGGATTTTGGTAAAGTCATCTATTGGAAATTAGATCTGCTAAACCGGTCCTATTTACAATTTCAAAACAGTTCAGATAAATCACTTCAAAAAGATTTCATCAGCTTCTGTGAAAAACACACAAATTGGTTAGACGATTACGCCTTATTCATGGCCTTGAAAGAATCCCAGGGCGGCTTACCCTGGTGGAAGTGGCCCACTGCCTTGCGAGACCGGGAGACCGGTGTACTGGATATATTCCAGCAGGAAAATGAATTTGCTGTTCAGCGGCAGATGTATCTTCAATTCCTGTTTTTCCGTCAATGGGATGAACTTCATCTTTATGCCAACCAAAAAGGAATCCAAATAATCGGAGATATCCCCATTTTTATTGCCCATGACAGCGCTGATGCCTGGACACATCGGGAGCTGCTGGATCTGGATGAAACCGGGCAGCCCAATGTCGTTGCCGGCGTGCCCCCTGATTATTTCTCAAAAACCGGGCAGCTGTGGGGCAACCCCCTCTACCGATGGGAGGTTCATGCCCGGGACAATTACCAGTGGTGGATGGACCGTTTGCGATCTGTCCATTCCCTGGTGGACATAATCCGCCTGGATCATTTCCGTGGTTTTGCGGGATATTGGGAAGTCCCGGCCGGGGAAAAAACAGCAGAAAACGGCCGCTGGGTTCCAGGTCCCGGTTCTGATTTTTTCCATAGAGTGAAAGAAGTATTTGCTGAGCTGCCCATCATCGCCGAAGATCTGGGAGAAATCACTCCTGATGTGATCCAATTGCGGGATCAATTTACCCTGCCAGGAATGAAGATTATGGTGTTTGCTTTTGACAGCGGCGAATCAAACGAATTTCTCCCTCACCATTATTCAGAGAACTGTGTTGTTTATACCGGCACCCATGACAATGACACCGCTGCCGGATGGTTTAAACGAATAGAAGAAGGGGAACGATCATTTGCGCAGCGCTACCTGAATTCTTCCGGAGAGGAAATTGCCTGGGATTTAATTCGGGCAGCCTGGTCTTCATCAGCTGTATTTGCTATTGCCCCTCTGCAAGATCTGCTCAGCCTGGACAATGAAGCCCGGATGAACTACCCCGGCAATCCCAGCGGCAACTGGACCTGGCGCTATACTGACTCCGATCTATCCACTATGCTGGTTAAAAGGTTGGTTGAGGTTAATTATTTGAATAGCAGATCTACGGGATAGATGTTAAAGGTTTAAGGTTTAAGGGTGAAGGTTTAAGGTTTAACCTGGGTTTTCTATATTCGTTTCGGATCCGATTGAGATTGTAGATATTTAACAAATCTATAAATTTGCCGACTCACTTTTTCAGCCATGCTTATTGTATTCTCTAAATCTTCCGGGGAAATATAACCAAGATCCAATGCGACATACAATTGGGAACGCAATTCTCCTGCTGAAGCTTTTGCTACCCCAAGATATTTATTAAACAAAGCCTGGGTTTGACTTTCAAACCCCTCTGCAATATTAGACATAATACTTACAACAGCTCTACGGATTTGATCCTTTAGCCCAAAATCCCTTGAGAATGCCCCAATAGCCGACAACTGATATATTTGTTTCGTCAGTTCTCGGGCATTTTTCCACGCCTCAATTTCTTCGAATCTCGAAATCGTTCCCATCTTTGACCCCCTTAATGTCAGGAAAATACAATTAAGCAACCTTAAACATTAAACTTTAAACGTTAAACCCTTCAATTCACACCGTCTCCCAGTCACAAAGTCTCCCAGTCCCTTTTTTGTTTTCCAAGCGACATCATGAGATACTATTTCTCTGGTTTCTCACCATCCGTGTCAGTGACGGGTTCATACTCCCAACCTGGGGCTGCGTGCAGAAGTTGTTCCTTTGATACCCGGTTTGCCTTTTTGCATTTTGGGCAGCGGAAGTCATAATAAACCAGGTCATCTTCATGCACAATATTTAACGCTTGATTGACATTTTGGCGGCTGATAGTAATCGGTATATTACAGCTATAACATCGGATCTGCATTTTTTCCTCACTCAGAAATAAAATTAGATTCTTATCAATAATCCTCGTCTATATTTTAACATACAATTAATCAGGTAAATTTCATCTGAACTACCAGGCTTACGGGACGAGTGTTAATGACTGTTTTGTCAGGACAAAATCAGTTAACGTCAAACTTGACATCTCAGGTTTTACTTGCTTTTCATACCGACAAATCACCAAATTTTGATAAGGTATAATCCAACTATGAAAAAATTCTACACTTCCGAAGGAGATGACGGCACAACCGGGCTGTTGGGTGAAGAAAGGGTTCCAAAAAATCACCCCCGTATTCAGGCAGTCGGGGCCGTGGATGAAGCCTCAGCAGCTTTAGGTTTAGCGAGGGCACAGGCAGGGAATCCTGACCTAAACGTGCTTGTGAAAAACATACAGGAAGATTTATATCAAATTATGACCCTCCTGGTACTCGTAAAACCGAATCCAGAGAAGTTCCCTGACCTCAAGAAATCCCAGGTGCTGTGGTTGGAAGAAAAGATTGAACAATATGGAGATGTGATCGAACCACCCTCAGGATTTATTCTACCAGGTGAGACTGTACCTTCTGCAGCTTTTGGGTTGGCACGCACAATTGTTCGCCGGGCTGAAAGAAGTGTAATTCAGCTTGATGAAGATGGGAATTTGGAATCAGAAACAATCCTGTCTTACCTCAACCGTCTTTCTTCGTTATGTTTTATCCTTGAACTATACACATCCGATCCTAACCACCCCCAAACAGGCAAAAACTCATGACCGGAACAATCATTAATGTCATAACTATCCTCATTGGAGGCCTGTTGGGCCTCCGTTTTGGGCAGCTGCTCTCAGAAAAATCGCGTGAAACCATCATTATTGGGTTGGGTTTATTTACCATTGGAATTTCGGTTAGCATGTTCCTCAAAACCAACAACTCCCTTGTTACCCTGGGCGGTTTGCTTATTGGTGGGTTATTGGGAGAATATTTGCAAATTGAAACCCGCCTTAATCAATTGGGAATCCGCCTGGAAAATTTATTTAATGAAAAATCATCTGCCCCCTCTTCTGGAAGTTCCTTTGTGCGGGGTTTTATGACCAGCTCAGTTTTATTCTGCATCGGCCCGTTGGCTATCCTGGGAGCTATCCAGGACGGCTTAATTGGAGATTACCAATTACTGGCAATCAAGTCTGTAATGGATGGTTTTGCAGCCTTCGCCATCTCTTCCTCGCTGGGAATAGGTGTGCTTTTTTCAGCTCCCGTCGTTTTTCTCTACCAGGGTGGCTTCTCCCTGCTCGCAGTCCAACTGCAGGGGATCATGTCCCCGGTGATGATCGATGAAATGACAGCAACTGGCGGACTGCTCTTAATCGGATTGGCCATCAGCAGTTTATTGGAGATTAAACCCATCCGGGTTGGCAATTTCCTACCGAGCCTGGTCGTCAGCCCGCTGATCGTTTATCTATTGTCCTTAATTTAATCGCTTCCGGGGGATTAGAGTTTCAGCGCTCAGCATCACGCCTATGGTGAGCGGTCCAGATTATATTGAAGAACCGGATAAAACTCATCCAGCAAGGTAAATCCAAATTTATTGTATAGCTCAAGGGAAGCTTGATTCCTGGCCTGGGTATTCACCGTGACCTGGGCAATTCCCTGCCGCTGAAAACGATCTAATAAATCCTTGACCAGGGCAGTTCCTACGCCCAGATTTTGATATTCATGATCTACCGCAAGGCGCGCCAAATGTCCTCCCTGCGGATTAATTGTGCTGATCTGGAAACCGACAAGTCGATTATTTATCATTGCGACTGATGCCGAGAATGCTTCCTGATAAGCAATTTCAATATGACTCATGCTATTGCACCAAATCGGTTCAAAAGAGACCTGATCTATTTCATAAATCCGCAGGAAATCATCTCTCAGCATACCCCTGATTTGAACCTTTTCTTTTTGATCAGGCCAGCGGGCTTGAGCTAATTCCCAGACTAAAACCACCACCCGGTACCCTTCCTGAAATCCGGAATTGGTAAGCAAGTTCAACATTTGATCCTGCACTACCAGGGCATTTACCCTTTTCACAACAAATTTATCCTGCAGCCAACTAAGGGCAGGAGGCCAAAGAGCTCTCCAGGCTCGATGAATTGACAGGCCGGGAGAGACTGCAAACAAACGCAGCCAGGTACCCCCATCCTCATCAGGTGGGCAGGCCAAAGCAGCAATTATCCTTAAATTTTGCTCCAGCACCAGGTACGGCTGATTTCCCAACCAGTCCAGGGGAGGAATCCAGCTCAAGTGACGATGGGTAAAGGATTCATTCTGGAGTAATTTCGCTATTTGCCCTCGATCCTTTTCATCCGCTTCTCGTATAACCAGATCCTGATCATTCAGAATCATAATTTTCCTCATCTAAATTTTATCCATTTCAGGCAGCGATGCTGACAGGCAAACACCAATCACAGGCGGTTATTTCCCGCCGGATCCAGGGCTCACGAATCAGTCTCTTATTTCTCCAGTAAATTTTGGGGGATTTTAAGCAGCTTGATCAGTAATTTCTGCCGTAATGAGAGTTTTTCTACCTGCTCCAGGCCATCCTGCATAGAAAACACTGCGCCTATTAGATTGCGGGATTTCATTTTCAAAGCTGAAATTGACTGCATCACCTCAAGGTGCATAGCTCCCTCATTCAGCTGGGCAAACAAGTCAGCCGCCAGGGTGAATTTATCTATTGCTTCGGATTTTTGGCCAAGATCCTTTAAAGCTGTAGCTTCATTAGCAAAAGCCATGGCCTGTTTTTGCTGATCTCCTGCCTCTTTGAAGATTAACGCAGTTCCTTTAACAGCAGCCAGCGCTTCCCGGGGTTGTTTGGCCCGCAGCAAAGCCACACATTGATTGTTTCTCATTTCTGCAGACAACTGTTCCTGCCCCTGATTTAAATAGAGTTCCGCAGCTTGAGAAAAAACAGTCGATGCCTGTCGAAATTTTCCTGCTGTGTACAGTTCTTTCCCCTCTTCTTCCTGCAGGCTTGCTTCACCGTGATTTTGATCAATCATTGTTTTTTACAGGGGGTTAGAGCGTTATATCCAGAAGCCCTTCAGCAACATCACGCATCCGGTCCACAGACATTTGACTAAGTTTTCGAGCAATTTCCAGATAGGGGCGGTTTATCGGTTTGAGAATAAATTCCTGCAGGTCTTGGGGAAGTTCCACAAAAGCAGCTCCAGCTTTCTTTTCATGAGCCCATTCAGCTATTGGACCGGTACTTACAACCAGTTCGGCCAATTCCCGATCGTATAAACGCAGCAATGCTTTCAGCTCAGCAATAGGGACAGCAAATTTGCCCTTCTCATATGATTTCAGCCGGTAAGATGTCAAGCCAATTTTTTCTGACACTTGGATCATGCTGAGTTTTGAATCCTGGCGAAATTTCCGCAAAGATGCGCCAATTTTTAAATTACGAAGTTCCATCCTTTGTTCCAGGTTCTTTAATGCTTCCATCTTATCCTGGCCAGCAGGCGATATATCTTCCCAAAAATGATCCAGGGGAACATCAAGATAAAAAGCCAGGACTTCTAGTTCAGGCAGGGAAGGAGACTTATCTCCTGCTTCATATTTGCTAATTGTCCGGGACGTAGCCCCAATTATTTCACCGCAAGTTTTTTTAGATTCCCCTTTCTGGGTCCTGGCAGTCTTGAGCAGGACACCCATTTTCTTTGATAAAATGTTTATCGCTAGTTGGTAATCCATGTGCCAATTTCCTCCTAGGATTCAAACTCCAGATCTAATCCAACGGGGAGGCTGCCCCGGCTTTAGTACAAGCAATAATATTATTGTCAATCTTTTGCCGCTTTGATGTCTCTGATCAATCCCCAATTTCCTGAAAGCAAAAATTAAACCAGACTTGAAATATTACCGAGTCTGCTCCAGAGAGCAGATTATTCGGTCAAATTAGGCATGGTGTATCCCATTCCTGTTCGGGTGACAATGTGCACCGGGTTGCTCGGATCCTCTTCCAATTTGCTTCTTAAGCGGGAGATTGTTACCCAGAGGATTTCTTTATCGTTCTTATACCCATCACCCCAGACAGAAGACAATAGTTCTTCCGTGGTTAAAATTCGGCCTTTATTATGAGAAAATTGCAGCAGTAAACGATATTCAGTAGCTGAAAGCAGGATTTTTTCTCCTTGAAGAAAAACTTCTGCCCGGGCAAAGTCGATTTTCAGATTTCCATGGTTGAAGATAACCGGTTGGGAGACGTCCCGGGAGAACATAGACCTCCGCAGCACAGCACGGACTCGAGCTAATAACTCCGAAGCAGAAAATGGCTTCACTATATAGTCATCTGCCCCCACGTTTAAACCCTGAACCCGGTCGCTCTCATCACCTTTTGCTGTCACCATGATTATCGGCACCTGGGAAAAACCGCGGATACGCCGGCAGGTTTCAAACCCATCCAATTTCGGCATCATCACGTCCAGCAATACCAGATCGATATCCTGTTCAGATACAATTTCAACCGCCTTTTCCCCATCAAGAGCATCGACGACGGAAAAACCATCTACAACCAGGTTGGCGGCAATTAATTGAATATATCTGGGTTCATCATCTACAATTAAGATGGTTCCCTTTTCCATGTTTATCCATCTCCTTTCTTAATCATTCAGACTCTGCATCCTGCAGAAGGGGCAAAGTGAAACTAAATGTTGTCCCAACTCCTTTCTCCGATTTTGCAGAAATCTTCCCATTGTGCTCTTTGATGATTTGGCGGCATATATATAAACCCAATCCGCTGCCGCGTGCAGACATCCGTGTTTCTGGAACCCGATAAAACCGTTGGAATATTTTTTCAAGATGGTCTTCATCGATTCCCGGTCCATCATCCTTTACTTCAATAATTGCATTTCCTTCATCTTTCACCAGTTTCACAACTACTCTTGAGCCCGGTGCATATTTTGAGGCATTATTAATCAAATTATCAAATACCTGACCCAAACGCGTCGGATCAGCTTTAGCCATTACTCCCTGACTTTCTATCTCCAGATCAATGGTTACATCAATATCTCTCAACTGAGAACGCTGGATCATATCTCGCAGCACCACATCCAACTGGACGATTTGCAAGTTCATTTGCAGTGTGCCGGATTGAAGTCGGGAGGAATCGAGCAAATTGTCGATCAATTCCTGTAAACGATCTGCCTCCTCATCAATAATACCCAGGAATTCCCGGTAAGTAGGCACATCCCAATTTGTGTCTTCCCGCAGTAAGGTTGTTGTATACCCCTTAATAAATCCCAGTGGAGTCCTGAGATCGTGAGAGACCGTGGCAACAAAGTTTTCCTGCATTTTCCACATTCTTTGATTACCTTCAATTTTATCTATCGTGCTGACCAAAACATCACGTTCAAGAAGCTGAGCTATATGATCTGCTATGAACTGGCAAGTCTGGCAATCTCGATCAGAATACTCAGGACCTCCAAACCGGATCATGACCATAACTCCGACACAGTCTTTCCCATGTCGCAGGGGGATGCCGATATAAAACGGTGTTTTTAACCGGTCATCATCAGGCCCTTTGATAACATCCTGATGGACGATTAATCGGTCCTCTTCAAGAACTTTTTCAACGAAGTTTTCCCCCCAGGCAACATCAGCTTCCTTAGAACGTCCCCTGCCAACAGATCTGGCATAGGTTGGGCGCATGTCATCATTCTCTTTCTGGTAAATTACAAAATTATCAAAAATAACTATTTTTCTTGAGAGGTCAATCAGAGTTGGTATCACCTCAGAAACATTATCTGATTGTAAGATCAAGCTGCTTAGCTCAAATAGCGTTTTAGTAAACGCTTTGCCTGAAAGTGTGCGATCTCCCATAATTTTAGAAAAACCTGCAATTTCTGAAGTTGGTTAAAAATACAAAAATTTGACGATGCTGCCTACATATTCTTGCGTTTATTATAACGCTATTGGTGATTTTCTGGTTGATTTCAAATCAAAACTGCAATAAAGCCCTGATTGCAATGACATGTCGTTGATAATATCTGGATTTTTCATTTTGTTAGCTGGCTGTAAAGTCATTTCTGTTTACAGCTTTACTGATTTATGTTGTAATACAATCACTTATGAATAACACGTACCCATACAATACTCCATCAATACTGGTGATCGACAATGATCTTTCTACTGCAGCAGTATTTAAGAAGCTGCTGATGTCAAAGGATTATAATGTTTTAACAACAAATTCCAGCAAAGAAAGCCTGGATATAGTCCAGCGGGTCATGCTCGACCTTATTATTCTTGATTTACTCATGCCAGAAATGGACGGCTGGCAGTTGTGTACAGCAATAAGGGAAATGACCAGAACACCAATTTTAATTATATCAGCAATAGAGTCGTCTGAAATCATCACAAAGACATTGAATCTTGGCGCTGATGACTATCTCGTTAAACCTGTTTCATCCTACACCTTGCTGGCTCATGTAAAAAACCTTGTCCGCCGGCATAAAACTGAAGAACTCGCCCTTCCCCAAAACGAATAGTTCCTTGCGGTTGATTGTTAAACCTCCCAGTTAATTACTGGCGGGGCGATCAGACCTGCCGCAGTCTGGAAAACTTTTGGTATAATGAGCCCAACTTAGTTAATCAAATGCAAGGGAGAGTCCCATGCTTGGGCACCGAAGGGGCAAGTCTGCTGTCGAAAAAGGCATCCAGTAGATCAAACTCTCAGGTAAACGGACCTTGCACTTCAGACCCCTCTGGAGAGTCCCCGGACACCGAAGGAGCTAAAATCTCTCAGGTACCAAGACAGAGGCACACGCCGATCTCTTTGCGTGTGCTTTTTAATTAATTCAGGAACCCAGATCATAATTTTTGGACAAAGGAGCAGAATATGAAAGCACCAGCTGAGTTGAAATACTCAAAAAATGATGAGTGGATCCGTGTTGAAAATGAGATTGCCACGATGGGCATTACAGACTACGCCCAGGACCAGCTTTCTGATGTTGTATTTATTGAAATCGTCGTATTTGAGGGAGATGCAATAGGAAAAGGGGAAACCTGTGCTGTAGTTGAATCCGTTAAAGCTGCTGCAGATATCTACATGCCGGTAGGCGGAGAAATCATGGCGATCAATGAAGCGCTAGTGGATTCCCCGGAATTGATCAATGAGGATCCCTTTGGAGAAGCCTGGTTGATTAAATTCAAGATATCCGATCCTGGTGAGCTGGACAGCCTGATGGACGCAGAAGCCTATAAAAACCTGGAAAGAGACCATTAATTTTTCCCCTGAGACTGAAGCATCCCGCTTAACAGTTGCTTTAGTTTCTATTCATATTGTTAAAAGGACCTGATATGTATACATCACATACCCAGGCTGACAGAGAGGCTATGCTCAAAACTATCGGAGTGGATAAGGTGGAAGATTTATTCCAGTGTCTACCTGATGAGGGAAAGTTTCCCCAGTTAGCCTTACCTGAAGGTATCACCGAGATGGAAGCTCTGGATGAGCTTCAATATATTTCTTCGGTGAATGAAACACCCCAGGAATTGATTTCCTTCCTCGGAGCAGGAGCATATAACCATTATATTCCTGCAGGAGTCGATTCGATACTGCGGCGCAGTGAGTTTTACACTGCTTACACGCCCTACCAACCTGAAATTGCCCAGGGCACACTGCAATCAATTTTTGAATACCAAAGTTTAATCGCAGCCCTGACTGGAATGGATGTCGCTAACGCATCACATTATGACGGCGCTACCGCCGTGGCAGAAGCAGTCAACATGGCATATCATAACTTCAGGGGCCGACGAAAAAAAATAGTCCTCTCCCCCACAGTTCATCCTCAATATCGAGATACGATCCATACTTACACAAAGGGAATGGACCTGGAGATAGTCGGGGAAAACCTTAAACCCGAAGCTGGCCCAGATGAACTGATTTCACTAATCGACGATCAGACCGCGCTGGTGCTGGTTCAATACCCGGATTTCTTTGGCAGAATCTATGATCTGACAAAACTTTCTGAAGCTGCCCATGCAGAAAAAGCTCTTTTATCAGTGCATATTAATCCTATCGCTTTGGGGTTGATTAAACCCCCAAGTGAATTTGACGCAGATATTGTCACTGGGGAAGGCCAACCCCTGGGAATCCCGATGGCTTTTGGCGGACCATACCTGGGATTGTTTGCCACTAAAAACCAGTATGTCCGAAAAATGTCCGGTCGTCTTGCTGGAGAAACTGTTGATACCCAGGGACAGCGTGGTTATGTCTTGACTCTGAGTACCCGGGAGCAACATATCCGGCGAGAACAGGCAACCTCCAATATTTGCACTAACCAGGGATTAATCGCCCTGGCTTCTACCGTTTATCTCAGCTTGCTGGGAAAGAATGGTCTGCAGGAATTGGCTAGCCTGAATTACCATAAAGCCCATTATGCAGCCGAACGTATCAGTACTGTACCGGGATTTATGGTCAACCCTCTCCAACCATTCTTTAATGAATTTGTGGTCCACTGCCCTCTCCCGGCAGCAGAAATCAATAAGCTCCTGATGGCTCATGATATCCTCGGGGGGTACGATCTTGGTCAGGATTATCCCGATCTGACTCATGAACTGCTTGTAGCGGTTACAGAAATGAATTCACGCTCAGAAATTGACTTCATGGTTGAGGTTCTGGAGGAGGAAACTCATGACTGAACCCACTATTTTTGAACTATCCAGACCCAATCGTAAAGGTATCCGTTTCCCTGCGCCTGATGTTCCTTTGTCTGAATTGCCTAAAGAATTTTTACGAGAAGAACTACCTCTTCCCGAGGTACCTGAAAACGAAGTAATCCGGCACTTTACCAATATTTCACAATTGAATCACGCTGTTGATATTGGTTTTTACCCACTGGGTTCCTGCACTATGAAGTACAATCCCAAAATTAATGAGGAGACTTCACGTCTTCCTGGATTCAGTCAAATTCACCCTCTTCAACCGGTTGAAACGGTCCAGGGTGCATTAGGATTAATGCATGAAACCCAACGATGGCTGGCAGAAATCAGCGGATTTAACACAGTATCTCTCCAGCCTGCTGCCGGCGCCCATGGCGAGTTGACCGGCGTGTTGATTATCCGGGCCTATCACCGATCACGGGGAGATACAAAACGGACCAAGATGCTTGTTCCTGATTCTGCCCACGGCACCAATCCTGCTTCCTCTGCTATGAGCGGAATGAAAATCATTGAACTAACATCAGATGACAGGGGAAATATCGACCTGGACGCTTTAAAAGCCGAATGCGACGATACCCTGGCAGGAATAATGATCACCAACCCCAACACCCTGGGGTTGTTCGATGAAAACATAATCGAAGCTTGCCAGCTTGTCCATGAGTCCGGGGGGCTGGTGTATGGTGATGGGGCGAACATGAATGCGCTCCTGGGAATTTACAAACCGGCTGAGATGGGTATTGATGTAATGCATTTTAACCTGCACAAAACCTTCGCAACTCCGCACGGAGGCGGCGGACCGGGTTCCGGCCCCGTTGGTGTAATAGAAGAATTGGCGGATTTTCTACCAGCGCCCCTGGTGGTCATGACATCCGCCGGCGATGAAGACAATCCAGCGTTCTACGATCTGATAAATCCGGAACAGACAATTGGAAGGGTGAAATCCTTCCATGGTCACTTCAGCATCATCGTCAGGGCATTTACCTATATGCTCTCATTAGGTAAAAATGGACTCAAGGATGTAGCAATCCATGCGGTTCTGAACGCAAATTACATACAAGCTCTGGTCAAAGACGTTTATCATATCCCCTATGAGCGGACGTGCATGCATGAATTCGTAGCTGAAGGGAAATGGGAAGATGCCCCTGGTATTCGGGCGCTGGACATCTCTAAGCGCTTGATTGATTTTGGATTCCATCCTCCCACGAACTACTTCCCGTTAATCGTTCATGAAGCATTGATGATAGAGCCCACTGAAACCGAAACCAAAGAAACCATGGATGCCTTTGTAGATGCCTTGCTGCAAATAGCTAATGAGGCAAAAACCGATCCGGATATCCTCCATAATGCCCCGACCAAGGCGCCATTTGGCCGTCTGGATGAAGTAAAGGCAGCCAAAGAGTTAATTCTAAAGACACAACTTCCAGAAGATTATTAATCATCATAATCTTCTGCGAATCAAATTAAAGCCCCTCTAGGGTAATTATACAAACTGACGTCAGAAATCTAAAGGCGTCAGTTTTATTTTATGTGCCGACTGCCCAGCCAGGATGCTTCGCGAAAGTCGTAGCAGGAGCTACGCTGAGCATCCCTCTTCAGGGATGCTTAAATTTTCTATGGATTGCTGGATAAGTGGAAAACTTAAGCATCGACGGAGGTCGATGCTCGGTCTGAGCCCCTCGATAAACTCGGGATAAACTCCGTCGAAGACCCAAAGCTGGGACTTAAGTCCCCTGAAACTTTTGCGCAAGAAGTGTTTCTTTTTGCTTCTTGTTTTCGGGGTGCACCTCAAAGAAGTCAGGGCTTTTTTTGTTCCGCAGCGTGTTTATCGAATTTGTCATGATCAGGATGCTGGTTGTCCAGCCCGAGGTGATAAAATAGTACCAGAGTGAATTAATTAGACTCAGGTTGGATATTATGAGCAGCGAACAGGAAATTAAATTTGTATCACCCCGAGAAGAAGTAGAAATCCATCTCTCTAACGGAGAGGTAATTTCAGGGCCCAGGGGCAGCACCCTGGAAGATTGCTTTTCAATCTTACAGGACGGGAAATTAGCTCCTATTGTGGGCGCTGTAGTTAATGGCAAATTAACTGAATTATCCTACCAGGTAATGATGGATGTTGAAGTTCATCTAATTACAATGAGGGATTCAGATGGGATGCGATTTTACCGGCGCTCATTAACCTTTTTGCTCGAGCGTGCTTTTCACGATCTTCACCAGGATGCCATCCTGACCATTGATCACTCTGTTACTTCAGGGGGCTATTTCTGCCAGGTATACAGAAAATCTCCCCTCATTGAAGAAGAACTGATCCAGCTTGAAGAACGTATGCGTCAATTGGTCGAAGAAGACATCCGATTTGAAAGATTAAAGATCTCGCTTCAGGAAGGATTAGAGTACTTTAATAAAAGGGGATATAAGGATAAAGTCCGCCTGCTTAGCTACAGGAAGAAGGATTATCTAACATTATACAAGCTAGGAGAACACCTCGATTACCATCACGGATACATGGTTCCCTCAACAAGCTACTTGAAATGGTTTGATTTAACTTTGATGGACGACGGGTTTATTATCCGCTTTCCACGCCGCAAGGAACCGACAGTTCTCCAGCCAGTTCCCAAGTATTACACCCTGTTGAACGTTTTTCAACGTTATGGTGGATGGCTGCATCGTCTGGGAATCGACAACGTAGGTGCTTTAAACGACTCCATTGCCCAGGGTCAAATCCGGAAATTAATCCTGGTCTCTGAAGCACTTCACGAACAACATATTATCGAGATAGCAGCCCAAATAGAAGAGCGAGCTGAAAATATTAACGTTATCTTGATTGCAGGTCCATCATCTTCAGGAAAAACAACCTTTTCTAAACGGTTGACAATCCAGCTCCTGGCGAGGGGGATTTCTCCCTTCCCTCTGGAAATGGATAAATACTTTGTGAATAGAGAGCACACGCCAAAAGACAAAAATGGCGAATGGAATTTTGAATCCCTGGACGCAGTTAACCGGGAGCGGTTATCCCGGGATCTTCAGAGTCTAATCGCCGGGGAAGCTGTCCAGCTGCCTTCTTATGATTTTCAAACCGGAGAAAGCAGTGAAGGCGATACAATTCAGCTTCGCCCGGGTCAAATTATCATCCTGGAAGGTATCCATGGCCTGAACCCGGATTTACTGCCAGGTTTTCCACAATCCAGCGCATACCGGATCTATATTTCTGCGCTGACGCAATTGAACCTTGATCGCCATAATCGTGTTTCAACGACTGACACCCGGCTGATCCGCAGGATCGTTCGGGATGCCAGTGAACGGGGATATTCCGCCCTGGAAACAATCAATCGCTGGGAATCCGTCCGGCGAGGTGAGAAACAGAATATTTTTCCCTTCCAGGATAACGCGGATGCCATATTCAACTCTGCCCTGGTATACGAAGTCGCTGCCCTCAAACCCTTAGCTGAACCAATCCTCAGGCAGGTCCCCCACAGTACGCGGGCGAGGATTGAAGCCAAAAGATTGCTTGCCTTCCTGGAATGGTTCCTCCCCCTTGACATAGATATGATCCCGGACAACTCCCTCTTGCGTGAGTTTATCGGACAATCAAACTTGAAAGATTTTAATCTATGGGAACAATGAAATAGATTAATCAATTTTGATTAGGTCGCTCAGCTGGCTCTCATGCTATAGCATGATTGAAGGGAGAGGGACAAGAAGGAAAGTAAAAGATTCCCCTTTCCTGAAGGAAAGGGGAGCCAGGAACTGTCCAGTTTCAAGGCTCAAATTATATAGGCTGCGTAATCTCCTTACAGGATGCGTGATCCTTAAGTTACTTCAAACCCATAGTTCTCACAAAAATTTAAATGTTTTCTAATCCTTAGAGGATCACGCATCCTTTAAACATCTGTAGTTCCCCATGATAATTTAAATGTTTTCCAACCTTCAGAGGATTACGCATCCGTTGGCATAGCACCCAGTTATATAAAAGAAGTCCTACTTTAGTGGGACTTAAATCATCCAGGCCGCAAATTTATGCGCAGCCCTTTCAACAAATTCAGGGCTAACCCCGTAGGGGCATTGCCGGCCGACCAGGGAGATGCTGGTGACATGGCCCTTCGATATGCGCTCCTCTGTCGCGCTACTCAGGACAGGGGACTTTGTGACTGGGTGACTGAGGGAGAGTCGAAGGGGTATCAAAAAGCAAAATTGACAAAACAGGCATCCTGAGTAGCTCAGAGCAGTCCCGCAGGGACGTGACGAAGAGCGTATCGAAGGGCTGCCTGAGCTTTGTAAACAAACGCTCCCAAACCCGAGGGATAAATCCCCCCTATAGGCTGCGTAATCTCCTTACAGGATGCGTGATCCTTAAGTTACTTCAAACCCATAGTTCTCACGAAAATTTAAATGTTTTCTAATCCTTAGAGGATCACGCATCCTTTAAACATCTGTAGTTCCCCATGATAATTTAAATGTTTTCCAACCTTCAGAGGATTACGCATCCGTTGGCATAGCACCCAGTTATATAAAAGAAGTCCTACTTTAGTGGGACTTAAATCATCCAGGCCGCAAATTTATGCGCAGCCCTTTCAACAAATTCAGGGCTAACCCCGTAGGGGCATTGCCGGCCGACCAGGGAGATGCTGGTGACATGGCCCTTCGATATGCGCTCCTCTGTCGCGCTACTCAGGACAGGGGACT
>Ga0255407_1002_pt1 | contig 25774 bp, 26 predicted proteins | sample ANMaggSSYBR01I13_FD_182129 | JGI IMG/M metagenome (GOLD analysis project Ga0255407, IMG submission 182129) | Sediment cell enrichment communities from methane seep in Santa Monica Basin, California, United Staets - ANME aggregate JGI... | ecosystem: Environmental > Aquatic > Marine > Cold seeps >... | reverse complement strand
ATTTTGGCGGGATTATATCTACTCTGGCTGGGCTTTACTCCGGCGCTTTTATATAAAACTGCTTATCGTAACAAAGGTTACCTATAACTTTTCATCAACCAAAAATGGTCCTTGGTTGGTGTTGTAAAACTGTACTGTTAGGAGCAGCTGAAAACAAGTCCAGCTTTCAACTGCAAACCGTCCCTTTTTCAATTTCAAATGACCTGTTGTAGAACAGTGCTTGACTTTAGAGGTGTTTGGTGCAATAATAAATATGCCAGCGGACAAAATTCGGCTCCATGCCGTGTGGTACTCAGGCTGCGGTCTGGGAACCCTATATCCGGTGGCTTTTTTATTTAATTCGCTTAGATATCTTCTCCCAATTTAATGGATTCTTCTTATTGTAGTATTAGCCGTAAGCGTTCTTCCGATTATCGTGGATATCGATAACCAATTTATATTGATTACGAATTGCAAGCAAATACCGTTCTTCCTGGCGTTCATATAAACGTTGTAAGGCCCATAAAAAATAGTCGGCAGCCTGCAAGCCAGCACTGTTCTGGGGGGTGCTGGACTCTACTGTTAATGTGGATGGGTTCTCTAGATTGCTATGAGATGAGAGAAAACGATGTTGTGCAACTTCAAGCTGTTCCTTTAGAATAGCTGTACGCTTTCGATTACCTCGTCGTGCAAAGACAACTCGATATTCATCAAATTCATGAAGTCGCTCTTTGAACAAACGACGAACAAGAAAATCATAGGCTTCGTCTGGTTTGTAGCGATAGGATGGATCATGAGATTGTCTATTTTGTACATATGCCAACGTGCTCATTTTATCCAAAACCACTGCAAAGAAACGCAGAGCATCTCGCTTCCGCAGTAAGTTAAATACTTCTCTGCGTACTTCGGGCAAATCGTCTTTTGCATGGAACGCAACAGCAGTCTTTTGAGTATGGGGCTGGATCGAGGGAACATCTTTGAAATACGGATCAGCAAGCAGGTCTCCACGTAAAGATTCTAGGTCTGCATGAAGTGATGTGGCATTGCCTACTTCCAATAAGCCTAATATAAAAAAACGCGAGCATCCCTCGCTACCGACTAAAATTTTTCCTTTCCTGGAAAATAGTGTGCTATCGCCAGCTTCATCAACATAATATATTGGTGGTACAGTTGTGTCGCTCACTTTTCACCTCTACCAAATCCGAAGAACTTCCCAGGGCTACATATTTCTGAGGATCCTTGGCTCTGAACCTGATTCCTTGCTGTTTTTAGTATACACCGGTAGCACTTTCTTGTTCTGGTAAATTCCTTTTCTTCTGAACCAAATAAGGACTAGCGGGGGTAAAAAACTCCCTAAAGATTGCCCTAAATTCATGCACTGACAGCATTTTTCTTTTATTGTATAATACTTACGTAAACCGGAACATAATCAATAAATGTCCTGAAAATGAGTTTTACCTGTGCATGTTGTGCAAGAAAGAAGCAGCGCAAAGCCATATCATATAGCCCACCTGTTTCATTCTGACCGCCAAAGACCATTAGACAACGGTATTTGGAGGTTTCCTGGATGGCTCCGCAACCAAGAAAGTTAACTAAAAAAAGGATATTTCTAGCATGGGTATCTCCCATTTTCGTGCGTAAAAATACGGTAGGAATCCGAGAGACACCCAGAATTGGTTTCACGATCTGGCTCTACGCTCTCAAATGAATAGCGCTGGAATATACCTTTTGGGGGGGATATGCAAAAATACCCAAATAGGGAAGGGGGCTGAGACGAGAAGAGGGCTCTCCATTTGTTACACACGATTGAAAGAAACAGGTAAATCTATTTGGACAGCCATAACATTATTCAATTATTTTTCCAGCAGCTTACCAAAGTACATGGCTTTTGCAAACATTTTCATAAAGCTTGTATCACCAGCCAGTTCAATATATTTGATCTGGGTTGCCAATACTCCTGCATCTTCTCTTTTCTACTCAGTCCACTTTTGCAAGTCTTGATCTAATTGTTCTAAATTCACTAGCCTGATTCCGCTTGTAGACCAATTCGAGCCAGAAGGCAGTTCCTCGTTAATCTGCTTTTCGTAAGCTAACGCGCCTGATGTCCATCCCGAACGAGAAAACCCTGTGAAAAATACTTTCCAGTCCCCTCTTTTTGGAATAATTAGTTTCGCTTTTTCAGCTATCAGTCTTTTGACAATTTTGGGCTTGTTGGAGTCGCGTGTCCATTTGCATTCTCCTAAAATTAGGGTTTTTTCCATAGAGTTATAGCCAACCACGTCAATTTGTACTTTAGGGTTCCAGGCGCTACCAACTTGATCGGGGAGGTAGGGAAGCTCTCCTTTTGCGCCTGCTCGAATTGTCCACTCGCGACAAATTTCCTCCCATGTATAGGCGCCGATGAAGTCTACGAGATGCTTGCTGATTTCTGCTAGAGCCTGATCTTGTATACCAAGAGCGAGTTGCTCTTTTCTGTTCTCCAGGAAGCGGAAGTAGAACCGCAGATAGGGATCGATGATGTGGTAACGCCCTGCGCGGGAGTTCTTTTTTGCAGTGACCGGGATACGTCTCTCGACAAAGCCAGAATCTTTAAGCACACTCAGATATTTGCTCACGTGCCCGCTTGCCAAGCCTGCGCTGGTGACAATATCTTTGACGACATGGGCGCCTTTTGCAATAGCACTCAAAATGGAAATATAATTATGTGGCTCAGAGATAAAATCTTGCAAGAGTAGTCTCGGTTCTGCTTGAAGTAGATTGTTGGGCGTGAGGAGATTTTCTTTGATGTTTTGGGAGATACTTTTTTTCGGATTTACTCTCTCCCAATAGGCTGGCACGCCGCCGAATATTGCATATATGGCCACTCTATCCACCGCAGAATAATTTGGAAAAAAACGTGCTGTGGCTCCATAGGAGAAAGGCTGCAGATATAATTGCGCTGAAGCGCGACCGTATAGGGGAGCTTGATAGGAAAGAAATTCTCGCTTCATCATTCCCAAATGTGAACCGGAGAGGCATAAAAAGAGATTTCTCTTAGAGAGAAGGTGGTCCCAAATATTCTGTAATTGTCCAGCGATATCAGGGGTGACTTCGAGTAGGTAGGTGAATTCATCAATAAAAAGAGCCAAGCGTTCTTCTTCTGCGAGAGAGGCGACTTGTTGAAAAGCCTGTTCCCAGGTTGTGTAGCTGAAGTTCTCTGGGGCAAGTGCGTTGGGATTGGCGAAATTGTAGACCGCTTGAGAGAATGAGCGCAATTGGTTGGTGGATGAAGTATGTGTAGCGACCCAGTAGAGCGCACGTTGTGATGAGTTGCGCATCCATTCTACGAGCAAGGCTGTTTTTCCTACCCGTCGTCGTCCGTAGAGCACTAGAAATTCAGCATGTTGGGAAGCCCACAAATCTTCTATTTGTTGCAATTCTCGTTTTCTGCCCAGAAAATTGAATCTGATCATCATCTACTCCTTACTTCTCTCTTTATACTTACAAGTATTATACCTGAAAGTAAGGAAGAGTGTTGGTTTCACGGAAATAACTTTCGGTCAACGCGTTTGGTTTAAAAACTCCAGCCGGACAATTATCAGGTTAATCAGTTGAGTTTTGAACAAAATAGGATTAAGTTAGTAAAAGAAATAGCAAATTGTAACGTCAAGATTTAGCATTACGATCAGAAAAGACGCACGAAATTAAATAGAGAGAGAAGATTAAGAACCCCGATGAAATTATGGGAAATAGAAATTATTGGCTGGATAAAACTAAATCGCCAGAAACACGATAGTAGTCATTGATGATTCCGCCCAGGATTTTCCTGAGCCAAACGAAGAATGAGATCCTTGGTATCCTTGGAGAGGGAAGGCCTCCCCCCTTTGTTTTTCTTATAAAAAGTCCACTTTCGACGGACCAGATCTCGATGCCAGCGAAAGATCGTCTCAGGCTGAACGATCAGGAGGAGGTCGCGAAAGTGATTCGTGGATCTACGTGAGAATTGTTTTAGTTTGACTACAAGAACAGCTAAAGTCATTTTCTCAATGCGAGTTGGTTTGAGTGGGTGCTTGAGTTTACGCTGCAAGATAGCCAATTGATGACGGAGCACCAAGATTTCAAGGTCTTTTTCTGGATCAGATAATCGGGAGAGGCTGAGAATCGATAAAAGTGATGAAAACAGGTGTCGCAGGATAAACCAGATCATGTAATTTCCTCGAAAAATCAGAATGATGTACTAGCGAAGACTTAATATTACTGTATTTATAGAGGAAAAAATACGGATGAGGTTTTTAAAGGGTACGGGTTATCGGTACATTTCCACTTTAAAACCGTAACTTTCTGTTCAATTGCCCCCGCTAGTCCTGGTAAGAAAACTCTACTTGTGTCTGGAGTAGGGCTGCTGAGTAATTTTGTTAATAGGTAAAACGGTAATCCGTTCATGCGCGGGATAGATTTCTTTCCCTGGATAGACTATCCATAGGTGCTCCAGTTGTAGTTCCGAGAGGGCAGTATGCATGGATCTAGTGATCTTTGGTGCCTCGTTGAGCTTGACCTCTACTCCATAATTCTTGCCATCTTTTGAAAACAGTAGGTCAATTTCTGCGCCATTGTGTGTTGCCCAGAAATATGCTTGGTTTGGCAGCACGAGCTGAAGCACTTGCTCGATAACGAATCCTTCCCAGGAGGCACCTGCCTTTGGGTGCCCTAGTAGGTTATGACTGTCCGTTATTTCTAAAAGACTGTGCAGTAACCCGCTGTCCCGGAAATAGATCTTGGGTGATTTCACCTGCCGTTTCCCTAGGTTTGTGTACCAAGGTTGTAGTTGGCGGACCATATATGTGCTTGTTAGGATATCTAAATATGACCGAGTTGTTTTATGAGTCAAGCCCATGGAACGTCCAATCTGGGAAGCGTTCCAAGTTTGACCGTGTAAATGAGCAAGCATAGTCCAAAACCTTCTCATAGCTACAGCAGGTATAGTGATACCGAGTTGGGGTATGTCGCGTTCTAGGAAAGTTCGGATGAATCCCTCCCGCCAGGCCAAACTGTCCTTTACAGATGCCGCGAGAAAGGATCTAGGGAAACCTCCGCGCAGCCAGAGGTCTTCCCAGTTTTCCATCCCTACTTCGAGGAGATCAAATCCACTTAGCTCTATGAACTCGACACGTCCAGCCAACGTCTCTGAAGCATTTTTGATAATATTTGGGGAAGCGCTGCCCAGGATAAGAAATTGGGCTTTGTTGTCTGATCTATCTACTAACACCCGGAGAACAGAGAATAGCGTAGGGTTGAGTTGGATCTCATCAAGGACTACTAATCCTTCCAAATCTCCAAGGACTAATTCAGGGTTCTCTAGGCGTCTCTGATCAGGAACGGATTCCAAATCAAAATAAGTTGCTTGATGATCTTTCATCAGCATCTGGGCGAGGGTTGTTTTACCGCATTGGCGTGGTCCAAGCAGAGCCGTGATTGGAGATCTTTGAAATGAGGTTGAGAGACTGTTAATGTAAAAAGGTCGCTTGATCATGCTTTGATATTACCACGAAAATTGGGAATCTAACTCCCAAATTACATGGTAATTAGCTTGGCTTTTCTTCGTTTCGGTGTAGTTTGGGTGCAGTTATTTTAGGAATTGTGGAAATCAGGCCAAAATTACAGCCTTTTTTGTTTTAATAAGACCATCAAAAATCAAGGGCAAGTTATAACCGACAAACAGATAGCTCTGCATCGATATCTTTGCAGGGTATATGAAAAAATAACCTAATAGTCATTTAGGTCTTTAAAAAAAGTTCACCACCTTTTAGATCTTCTCTTCTTGAAAGATAGCCACTCCGCAGCTGTCTGCAGCTTTTCGTAAAGATTGATCTAGTGTCGCTAACCTAAGCCCTGTTTGTATGGCCAAGTCCAGGTAGGATGCATCGTAGATTGAGAGCCCAAGATTCCGCGCCAGATTGAGCACAGCCTCAAACATACGCTGTTCAGAAAAACTCTCTATTTTGATGGGCAGAGAGGACAGCAGTTCTAAAAAATGCATGCTGTCGTGTTGAGATATCCGATTCCGCCTCTCGGCAACCAGCAAGACATTTCCTACCTCAAGAGGCCAAATGCTCGGTGCCAGGGCAGAATTTTCGATCAGGCTATCCAGGACAGCATCGGCATAAGGATTCGTCTCGTCTTCAAAACACCACGCCATGGTTACAGAGGTATCCAATACGAACTCATCCATTACTTCCGTCCCTCTTCAATCATCTCTCGTACACTTATATCCCCCAAGCTGTGTTCTTGGCGGAAAAGTTTGATATCTTCAATAATATCTACGATAGGGTGGGGGGGGTGCAGATTCTACGGGAGAGAGAATGGCCACGGGTTCGCCGTAGCGTGTGATCGTAATGCGTTCACCCCTCATCACTTTTTTGATCAGTTCGGAAAATTGTGTTTTGGCCTGATAAGCTCCGATGGTAGGCATTTGGCCTCCTTCAAGAATAGACTGGTCTACAACTAGTCTAACGCGATTGTCCCTCGCTGTCAACACAAAAGGTTATTTTGCAGACTCTCATATCGACATGGCCAACTACGGCCGGCAGGATCCGGAAACCGGACTTCCCCTCCGGGTAATGGATTTTCTGAAATCTCTGGACGAGATCGTGGATACAGCCACCCGTGAGCAGGTCGACTGCGTGATCTTTGCTGGTGATGCCTACAAAAACCGGGACCCTGCACCAACTTTCCAAAGAGAGTGGGGTAAAAGGATCATGCGCCTATCTAAAGCCGAGATCCCAACCATCTTGCTGGTAGGGAATCATGATGTTTCCCCTTCAGTGGCCAGAGCTCATGCCCTGGAAGAATTCAGCACCCTCAGTGTCCCTCACGTCCTGGTTGTGGATAAACCGATGTTCCTGGGTCCTGAGGAATTGAAACCCCTCTGTGTTCCTGGAAAAGAACTGGCTCTTCAGCTGCTGGCCGTTCCCTGGGTATCCCGCTCAGGACTGATGGCTTACCTGGACTTCCAAACCCGGGATCTGGGGCAGCTTTATGAAGAGATGGAAAAGCGCCTTTCTAATGTGCTTGAAAAGTGGCTCGACGGGGCCGATCCAGCTCTGCCCACTATCCTGACAGCCCATGCTTCCATAGAAGGAGCAGTGTATGGAGGGGAGCGGACGGTCTTGCTGGGCAAGGATTTTGTTCTTCCAAAATCTATGGTTGTAGATCCCCGTCTGGATTATGTTGCTATGGGCCATATCCATAAGTCCCAGAACCTGAACAAAGGAAACCATCCCCCAGTGGTCTATTCTGGATCCATTGAACGGGTGGACTTTGGCGAGGTCAAGGATGATAAGTTCTTTGTCCTGGCTGATGTAAAGAAAGGAAAAACGGATCTGGACTGGCGCAAGCTGAAGGATATCCGGCCATTCCATGACTGCTCTCTGGAGCTTTTCTCTCAACAGGATATAACAGATCAGATCATCAATACCTTGCCGGCACAGGGCATCATGAAGGACGCCGTTGTTCGGTTGGTCCTGGAATATCCCCGGGCCTGGGCTCCTCTCATCGACGATAAAGCTATCCAGGAATATGCCTCAGGCGCTTTTGAATTCCATTTTGTGAAACGTCCGCAAATGGATGAGCGCATTCGCCTTCCCCAGGACCAAACAGTAGGAGATCTGTCGCCAGCTGAACTGCTGGGAAAATTCTGGCAGGCTAGCCATGTGCCGGAAGAAGATGTAGAGGAGCTTCAGTCCCTGGCTGCCGTGATTATCACCGGGGAAGAGGAGGAAGTAGAAGAAGCGGAAGTAGAGGAGGTGGTGCCGGCCCAGTAGAGATAGATTAAGAGACAGAATAGGAGCCCCTGGTATGTAAGGGGCTCCTATTGGTGCAATTACGGTGCAGTAAAATCTGAATAATGGCAAATTAAGCCAAAATCACCGCTCTTTTTTTGTTTAAATCAAAATCTCACCCCCTAAGATCGTGATATTAATTCGAAAAATTGGCCGGCGTCTGATTAAAGATCAGATGCTTATTTTGAGCGGCTGATACACGGTCAGGAGAATTGGCAAGGTCTCTATGGAGTAATGGAGCAATACAGATTGCTCTATATGGTAGCTAAGAAATCTACTGGTTTAAGAACCGGGAGGAGGGGAGGTTGGTAATCGGAGATATTCCGTGTTAGTAGACACTCCGCTTTGCATTGTAGAGCGGAAATCATTTGGACAGCATCTTCGAAATCCTTGTAATCAAGATTGAGAGCCTGATCAATCGTGCTTTGATTAACTGGGGCAATTTTCAGGAATTGTAATAAATTAGTAATATTGGCGCGGGCTTCAGCAGAAGATTTATCTTTCTGGATGAGATAAAAGAGGGTGGTGATACTGTGCGCGGCGATAAACCCTTCGATCAATCCTGTCTCAACCGCCGCCATCAATTGAGCCGAAGCTTCATAAAAGGGCTCTCGTTTCTGTAGAACATCCAAAATGATATTGAGATCAATAAGAACTACAGGTTTAGCTGCCATATTTCTCAACCAGGTGTTCTTTATATTCTTCGATGCTAACTTGCTGGGATAATATGCCGCTTAACCGACGGGTAATAGGTGCATCTGGTGGTAATTCCTGAGCTGGAATACGTCGGAGATAAGACTCGACGAGTGAGGTCATAGTCGTGTTTTTCTCTTCTGCATACAGCCTGAAGTTATCGAGCACATCTTGAGGGATACGTACGGTTAGTTTTGTTTTTTGCATATCAGCTCTCCTGCCATACATAATAGCGTGTTATTGTACGGCTGTCAAGGCTTTATCTAATGAACATGGTTTGAAGAAAGTCTGGACTAAGAAAACTTCATTATTACACCGAAAATGCACTTCACTAGTGGTGATGAAAAGGTGCCTTGACGATATGTCAGAACAGGCATATATTATCAATGTATGACAAATCAAAGTAAATCCATTGCGTGTCAAATGCAACACCTGGGTGTTGGAGATCTCGAATCGTCAACGCTGCTCCCATTATTATGAGCGATTCCCTTGGTCGTGGGATATAGGTTCGCCAATTCTCGCATAAAATCTAACAAGAAATGCAAAGTGGTGTAACATAATGATATTGGCCGCTAGACAACATGTAATTGAGTATTTTTATGGCTACATCTTTGCTCACAACCAAATTATATATCCCTCGACCTCGCTCAGACCTCGTCCATCGCACGCGCTTGATTGAGCAATTGAATGCTGTCACGAATTGTAAACTGACTCTCATTTCTGCACCTGCAGGATTTGGAAAATCAACAGTTTTGAGTTCTTGGGTTTCGCAGCTCAAACATGGGAGCCAGGTTGCCTGGCTCTCGTTAGATCATAGTGACAATGACCTCACCCGTTTCCTGATTTATTTTATAGGCGCACTGCAAACAATAGATACCGATATTGGGAAGGGGGTATTGGACGCCATAAAATCTCCAGGGCCGGTGAATATTGAGGTAATTCTGACTTCACTGCTCAATGAAATAAACGAATTCCCTGAAGAGATAGTTTTCATCCTAGATGATTACCACGTGATTGAATCTCAAGAGATCGACCAATCTCTCATTTTTTTATTGGATCATTTATCATTAAATATGCATCTGGTTATCGCTAGCCGGATTGATCCTTCATTGCCCCTGTCCCGCTTACGTGCCAGTGGACAATTATGCGAATTGAGAGCTAAAGATCTCAGGTTCACACCTGATGAAACTGCAACCTTTCTAAACGAGATCATGGGTTTTGATTTATCTGCCCAAGATGTTGTTGCCCTGGAAACCCGCACCGAAGGTTGGATCGCCGGATTACAAATGGCTGCGCTCACTATGCAGGGAATTAAGAGCAGCAGCGAGCTTGTCGATTTTGTCAATAGTTTTACAGGCAGCGACCGTTTTATCCAGGATTACCTGACAGATGAAGTCTTGCAACAACAAACATCAGAGATTAAAGATTTCCTGCTGCAAACCTCAATCCTCAACCGACTGAGCGGCCCACTATGTGATGTAGTTACTGGTCAGAAAGGTGGACAGGCGATACTGGAAGCCCTTGAAATCGCCAATATGTTCATCGTGCCGCTGGACAATGAACGACAGTGGTACCGCTACCATCATCTCTTTGCTGATTTGCTGGCTCATCATCTGAAACAGACATTCCCTGATCTGATCCCGGATCTTCATCGACGTGCAAGTGAATGGTATGAGGGTAAAAACCTGCCCTCCGAAGCGATCCACCACGCGTTTGCCGCTGAGGATTTCGAGCAGGCGGCAGACCTGGCTGAGCTGGCATGGCCAGCAATAAGTGGGGGTTTTCAGTCCATTACTTGGCTTGGCTGGTTGAGGGACCTGCCTGATGAATTGGTGCAAACAAGACCGGTACTCTGCCTTGCGTTTGCCTGGGCGAATCTGAACGCTGGCAACCTTGAAGATGCCGAGGTCCGATTATTGGACGTCGAACGATGGCTGGAACCATCAGCGAGTATACCTGACAAGTCGCAAGGTCCATTGATCGAAATGGTTGTTATAGATCAAGAGCAGTTTCAGTCCCTGCCAGGATCATTAGCTACCGCCCGTGCCTATCATGCCCAGGCCATTGGCGACTTAAATGGCACCGTGAAATACACTAAGCAGATACTGGAACTTTTACCCGAAAATGAACAGGGCGGACGCGGCACAGCAGCCTTATCGCTCCTGGGGCTTGCGCAGTATGCAAACGGAGATCTGAAGGCAGCCTACCAAGCCTTTTCTAATGGCATTGCAGGAATGACCCCCCTTGACAGAATCACTGGCGCATTTGTTCTGGCTGACATAAAGATGGCGCTGGGCCAGCTCAACACGGCATTAACTACTTATAAGCAGTCATTGAAGCTAGTGAAAGACCACAGTAAGCCAATGCCTCTAGGAACAGAGGATATATATATCGGACTGAGCAAACTGCACCGTGAACGGGGCAACCTGGATGACGCCGCACAAGACTTACTGACAGGCAAAAAGCTGGGTGAGCAAATTAAATTACCAGATTGGCAGCATCGCTGGTTCATTGCTCAGTCTCAACTTAAAGAAACCCTGGGGGATATGGATAGTGCTCTTGATTTGTTAGACAAGGCGGAGAAATGTTATGTCAGAACACCCGTGCCAAACGTGCGTCCCATTGCAGCGATGAAAGCGCGAGTGTGGGTGAGACAGGAAAAATTAGCCGAAGCGCAAGATTGGGTGTGTGAGAGGGGATTAGCTGTTGATGATGATCTCAGCTACCTGCGTGAGTTTGAACACATCACTCTGGCAAAAGTACTCATCGCTCAGATTAAGACTGAGCCTGTAGATGACTCTATTCGCGGGGTAATTGAACTGCTGAATCGCCTCCTGAAAGCGGCGGAAGAAGGCGGGAGAATAGGAAGCGTGATTGAAATCCTGGTGCATAAGGCGCTTGCTTGCGAGGTGCTGGGTGATACATCATCTGCGCTAGGGTCACTGGAACGTGCCCTGACACTGGCTGAGCCGGAGGATTACCTGAGAATATTTGTCGATGAAGGTCCGCCGATGGCAAAACTACTTAATGAAGCCGTCAGGCAGGGCGTTCAGCCAGACTATTCCCGAAAACTGCTGGCTGCCTTCGAAAGTAAAATAGCAGTCGATTATATCCAGCAAGCACAACAACTTATCGAACCATTGAGTGCCCGCGAGCTAGATGTATTAAAACTGGTCGCACAGGGCCTTTCAAATCGCGAGATCGCTGAATGGCTCTTTCTGGCCTTGGACACGGTCAAAGGCTACAATCGCAAGATCTACGCTAAATTAGGGGTAAAGAACCGCACCCAAGCCGTTAATAAAGCGAATTCTCTAAAGATACTCCCACCTCAATAAGCATCAAAAAACACTATTGAATAACGCTCTCAGAGATATTATCCGGAGAGTTTTTTCATTTAAGTTAACACCACTGATTAACACTTAAGTGTCTATCAAATAACACTCTATAGTAGGTATAGTATCTGCATCGAAGCAAAAATTAGCTTCATGGGAAAAAGGAGAAAAAATGTATTTACATAATGATAATTTCAAATATGACATCCATATTCATCGGCATCAAGAACTGCCCGAAAGATCAAAAGATATTTCCAGCGAAACCAATTTGCATAAAACTTATATTGCAGCAATTTATCGTTTCATTTCAAACCGAATTGGGCATTCGCGAATGACCAGAAAATGGCATATACAAAAAAGTCACTAGGTTCAATCAAAGTTTTCATGCGTTATTGGATTTTTTATAACTCTTAGAAAAGGAAGAAAACAATGACTACCAAAGAAAAAATGAATTCAACCAGAAAAACCGCAATAGTCGTAGGAACGCTCTATTTAGCTGCGACGGTTGCAGGCGTACTATCCGTTGCGCCAATAACTTCTCTGCTAAACGCTCCAGATATGCTTGCCCAGGTTGCCGCAAATGAGAGCAAAATGATTATGGCCGTGTCCCTTGAGTTTATTATGGCTCTTGCAGTTGCTGGCGTTGCCTTCATGATCTATCCGATCTTAAAACAGGATTCAGATTCGGCGAGCAAAAAAGGTCTAGCGGTTTGGTATCTCGGCAGCAGGATCACTGAGGGCGCACTCTTTCTGGTGGCCATACTTGCCAGATTATCTCTGCTGGTTTTGAGCCAGGAATTTCTAAAAGCAGGCTCTCCGGATGCTTCCTATTTTCAAACTGGAGGGACACTATTAGCAGCCGCATCTAATTATGGTTATATGCTTGGGCAGTCCGTGTTCTGTGTAGGCGCTGTGATGTTGTACTACCTCTTGTATCAATCTAAGCGCGTTCCTCGCTGGTTATCCGTCTGGGGTCTTATTGGAGCCCCCTTGATGCTGGCGGCAGGCTTTCTTGTTTTGGTCGACGGAGATCCTAGCTCGCCACTCTCGACCGCTTTATATGCTCCACTAGCCTTGCAGGAAATGGTTTTAGCCATTTGGCTGATCGTTAGAGGTTTCAATTCATCTTCAAAATAGAAATAATAGGAGTGTGACTGCTCTGTCCTAGAGAAGTTACACACCAACGAAATATCACCCTTGGAAGTTTAGATTAGCATATTAATAATAAGAAAGGATACCAAAATGAAAGCAATGGTATATGAAAAATATGGACCACCGGATGTTCTTCAGCTCAAGGAAGTGAAAAAACCTGCTCCAAAGAAAAGTGAAATCCTGGTGAAAATTCATGCGACAACGGTAAGAGCAGGGGACTGGCGTATGCGAAAAGCAGACCCTGCTGGTGCCAGGCTATTTAATGGTCTCCTGCGTCCCAAAAGAGTAAATATACTGGGGATGGAACTCGCCGGGGAAGTTGAAGCGGTAGGGCCAGCTGTAAAACGATTTAAGAAAGGTGACCCAATTTTTGCCTCTTGCGGTCTTGGTTTTGGCGCTTATGCCGAGTACAAATGTTTACCTGAAAACGGGATAGTGGCAATAAAACCGACCAATATGACCTATGAAGAAGCAGCGGCTGTTCCTTCTGGGGCATTAGCTGCACTGCAGTTACTTAGAGATCAGGGAAATATCCAGAGCGAACAAAAAGTACTGATCATTGGAGCTTCTGGAAGTGTAGGTACTTATGCGGTACAGCTTGCCAAACACTTTGGGTCAGATGTGACCGGGGTGTGCAGCACCCCGAATCTGAAATGGGTTAAATCTTTGGGAGCCGACAAGGTCATTGATTACACCAAAGAGGATTTCACAAAAAGAGCAGAGCGTTATGATTTAATTTTTGATGCTGCTGGGAAAATGATATCGGGGCTCTCAAAATCTGACTGCAAGCAAGCGCTCAGTCCAAATGGGGCTTTTACGAGTATAGAAATGAACTATAAGGAAAGGTTTGAAGATTTAATTATCATTAAAGAGTTGATTGAAGCAGGAAAGCTGAATTCCATCATCGACAAATGCTATCCGTTTGAACTGATTTGTGAAGCTCACAGGTATGTCGAATCCGGACACAAAAAAGGAAATGTTGTCATCACAGTGGATGATAGTCACAAAATTTGACAAGGTAAGCGTAATGGGAAAATTTCCGGAACAATATAAAAGGCGAATTAATGAATTCAAATGAGAACACAGGGGAGATCTATGAAATCAGTCTAAAAGGGCATTTGAACGAAAACTGGGATGATTGGTTCGATGGATTAACCATTACCCTAAAAGAGGATGGTAATACAGTATTATCGGGATCCGTGATTGATGATGCTGCCTTACATGGCGTGCTTAAGAAGATCCGCGACCTGGGATTACCGCTGCTCTCGGTAAATCTCCTTGGCTCTGATCGAATAGATAAGACAGATTGAAATCAGGGAAGTTTTGTTGAACTTGCTCCACAGCGTGCTGGCTCCGCTGCTCGAATAAAAACAAAGTGAGCCAAAAGAATATTCAGTTCAAGTCTTTAGTACCAGCTCTTGCTGGCTGCTGAGGAGTGTCTATTTATCAATGGTCTTTTTTCCATTTCACTCTGAACCAAGACATTTAACTGTTGAATATTTAAACTTATCAGCTAAAGGAAAAGAAATTGAAAATTCTCAAAAGAAATATAAATGGAGTAATCATCAACTATCTGTTGGCATATTAAACAAATATAGTATTATAAAAAATTTTAGTTTGTATGCAGGTTGTGGAATATCCCTATTAAAGATAAAGAAGGAAAATATTGAGGAAGGAGTTAAAGAAGTAAATTTTGGTGTTTATGGCGAGTTTGGCATAGAAAATAAATTAGCAGGGAATTTAAATTGGAATTTAGTTTCAGGCTATTTATTTTCCAGGACAGATAATATTTAGCTGAATAGAAGCAGAAAACAATTTAATATATCAATCGTTTTTGCAAACCATTAAAGGAATATAGACTTTTGGTTCATAAGTAAAACTAAATGGAGACCATTATGAATAAAGAAAGAAAAAATAAATATCGATTAAAAGTGCATTTAAGAATTCTAATTGTTATTGTAGTTCTAATAATTTCAGTATTAAGCATTGTAATTGCACTTCCGTTAGCAGAGTTATTAAATTTAGATTTATCTGAATTACAAGGTAGTGGATTTAATCCAACGGTCAAAACATTAACTGTAATTATACTTTACGCCGCATTTCAGTTTTTGTTAATTTGGCTAGTTATGCGCTTGGTTCATAGAAAATCAATAAAAACATTAGGTTTTAATGGGCCCATTCTTAAACCTTTATTATTGGGTACTGCAATTGGTGCGCTAATGCAAGCTATTGGGTATGTGCTATATTCCATTTTTGGCAGTGGAGTAAGCCTCAACTTAAGCATTCCGGCTGATGTTAATATTTTAGCAATTATTGGCTATTTACTGTTAAACATTCTATTCCTACTAACCTTAAATTCTTTAAAAGAAGAGTTGGTATTTAGGACATATCCGATTAAACAATTTGATGACCATCCTGATTTAATGGTGTTTTTACTGGTGATAGTTTCTCTTGTATTCGCAGCAGTGCACAATATCCTGGAACCTTTTACTTTGGATGCTTTTACATATCGATTTACTATTGGTTTATTATTATCATTTGTATTTTACAGATGGAGATCAATCTGGCTTATTTCAGGAATACATAATGGTTTAAACCTATTGGCTAATTTAACAGGTGGAAATTATAAATTGGGTGGTATTCTCGAATTTTCTTTGCAAGTAGAACCTTCTTCAACAATAATCATAGTTATTGATGTTGTGTTAGCCATTACTTTTATTCTGCTATTTAGTTATATCTGGAAAAGAGAGAAACAGACCAACAAGTTAATCTTTAATATAAAGCATTCAGAAAGTCTAACATAAGTATGATAAAAACAAGACTCTCGATTACTGAATACGAAATCTAAACTTTTTAAAGTCATCATCTGGGCCTTGGTGGCCCTGGTCCTGGGGGCTGCCGCTTTCTATGTTGTCCTGAGTTTCATGAGGTTTTAATGTAATCGCTGTTGCTGGTTGAGAAAGTCACGGCATTGCTCTGCAATTTGAGTTACGACACTCAAGTGAAAGAAGCGATGCCGTAACTACCGAAGATTTTGTCATCCCCTTGTTCTTTATGTTTGATGTTTGCCTGGGACCAATACCAAAACACATCCAAACCCGCCTTTGACCTAGCGAATTGACGACCATTGGTCTGCTATTCGCCCTCTAAATTGGTGGTTTAAGAACAATGAACATACACAAACGTTGACAATAATTATGGAGAATAAAATGAGAAATAAAGCATTAATCAGAATTTCATTTTTTTATTTGCTTGCGATTAGTCTGTCAAATATCTTCAGATTTGACTTAATAGGTTTAAACGACATAGTTGAAAGTATGCCTATTTGGACTATGGTATTGTTTAGCCCCCTGGGTGCCAGTGGAATACTAATTGGAGCATTAATATCAATATATTTGCTAAGAAAGGAGAGAAAAACAGAATTTTCAATTTTTGGAACTTCTCAAAAATGGAGTCTCGCTATGGTTCTTGTACCAATACTGATGATGAGCGTAATAGGAGTCAAGAACTCAAATGGCGTTAATGTTCATTGCTATGGTTTTATTGCCGGCATTGGAACGTTAATTTATTGTTTTTGTGAAGAAATCGGTTGGAGAGGTTATTTACAAGATGAATTAATAAGAATAAAAGAGTAGCAAAGGGCATTTATTATTGGTTTTTTGTGGTACTTCTGGCATTTATCATTCATCAGCAACCAAAACATTGTTGATAACTTGATATTTTTAGGTTGGATGGTTTTGGGCAGTTTGGGTATTGGAAAGGTAATCGATTCAACAAAATCTATTTTTGCAGCCACTTGTGTTCATATGATTGTTAATATCATGCTGTTTAATTCCATAGTAAAAGATGGACTAACCTGGGACGAAAAATTAATAATATCAGGAATCTCGGTGGGGATATGGATACTGATTCTAAAAATGTGGGAAAAAGGGCAAACTATTGCCAACACAAAATAAACCGCATTAAAACGCTGTTTATTCAAACCGTTGAGAATAAGAAATGAAAGTAAACAAATTTTGTTCAGGAGATGTGAGATTAAGGAAGAATAAATGAAAAAACAAACAAGATTCCCCTACCAGTTTTTCGTGGTTACGTTCACCTGGTCGTGGTTGATCTGGCTGCCGCTGGTCCTGATAGGCAAAGGCATCTTGCCGCTGGGAAAAGACCTTCTTTCATTGAGCACGCCAGTGTCTATCCTGGCTGCCTTTGGCCCAGCAGCAGGAGCCTTTTATTGTCTCAGAACATTACAAGGTAAAGATGCCGTTCGTCAATACATGCGTAGTCTGGTGGACTTCCGTTTTGGCTGGCGGGCGTGGCTGCTTCCCGTATTGGTGTTGAGAGGGAGCACTTGGTTAGCGTGGGCGCTGCCGGAATTATGGAGAGAGCCACGCCTAGAAATGCTCTTGCCCTCCGTCTGGGTTTTCCTGCCGTAGGTAGAAAGGAACTCAAAAACCCCAACCGGCATTCTCCCGGACGGGGTCTATTTATAAATCGAGTCGCCAAACCAGTTGGTCAGGTTGGTATTATCTGGTGCAGCTTTGGTGCAATCGGCATGGAAAGGATGGATTTTGTGCTCCTGATGGACAAGTTCTGGTTCACTCCATAGAGAGGATGGACTGAAATTACCCCCATAAACGCTATTTTCATTCGCCCCGTCCAATTCGAAGTCAGACGCCAAATATCTTTGATAACCATTCTTCTGTAAGCTCACCAGTTCGAGGCGTGGGAGGAGTTGTAGAGATCACGACCTGTTTGGTTTTGTTCATAATCGAGTCACTTTTTAGGGTTCACAAAGTCAAATTATGGTGCAGTGTTGGTGCAATCGGGATGGACAGTATAGAAACCATGGACCATTTGATTTGATTGTCTTCTTAAAGCTGGATGAAATCGACGAATATCCCCTATTGACCCAAGATAATACCACTCGTTCTGATTAAGAATCAGTTGTTATTCATTTCCATCCTGTCAAGCGTTGCTGGGAACGACACGTTCTAGATAGCCCCTAAAGAAAATCCTATATATAGCAAAATGAAATATGGCGATATAACACTCCTTCCCTTTCAATAAAGGCATATAAAACACGGGAGTTTTTTTGTGTCATGGCTTACTAATCGATTATCATAAAGACACAACTATCGATAAGCAAACACTTGGAGCAGGTTCATGAATGATCTGGAAAAACTGGCATCCGAAATAGCCAAGATGAATTCCATTGGGGAAAAGATCTCCGAGATCACCCAACGACCGGCAACCATTGGTCATACCGGGGAATATATAGCTGCCGACATCTTTGATATCGAGCTAGAAGAATCGGCTAATACAAAAGACTTCGATGGCCATTTCAGGAGCGGCACCCTGGCCAGCAGGACTGTCAACGTCAAATGGTACAGCAAGCTGGAATATATGCTGGATATAAATCCTGATGCTCTTCCAGATTTCTTCCTGGTTATGACTGGCCCCAAGGCATTAGAGCCGATCTCTAAAGGAGGCATACGGCCCTGGTTGATCGACTATGTGTTTTTGTTTAATGCAGCAGAGTTGATGATTGAGCTGAGTGCACGAGGAGTGAAGATTGGAGTGGCAACAAGTGTCCGGAAGCATGTGTGGCAGAATTCTGAGATCTATCCCAATAAAAGGAGCATGGTCTATAGAATGTCTGATGATCAAATGGGAAAGGTCCTGGCATATGGGTCTGGATTGGCAGAAAGCTGGTATTAGAGCTCTATCATGAAAAAAGACCTACTAATTATTGAACGGAATACACGCGACTCGCTGACAAACCTTCTAACAAAAGAAGGTTACACTGTTTGCGCGGCAGAAACAACTGGTGCTGGCTTGGAAGCTCTAAAACGGCACAAAATCACCCATACGGTTGTTCTTAACGCTATCGCCATGCGAACTAACGGAGCAAGGACCTGTGCGTCTCTAAAGCTAGCAGCTCCCAGCCTTCCTATATTGGTCTATTCTGATCAGGAGAAGCCGGATAAGGCTGATATACTGGTGCGCCCCGGGCCTTCTATCAGGAGATTAGTCAACAGCATAGAGATGTTTTCTCCGCTGGACAGGAAGAGTTGCCTCTGCTATGGAGACATCTGCCTGGACGAAGAGAAACAGCGTGTATTCACGCCTAAGGGAGTTACTCACTTAAGTACCAAGGGAGTTCAGGTCTTGAAATACCTGATCAAAAAGAAGGGCTCCCTGGTTTCTAAGGAAGAACTCTTTACCAAGATTTGGAAAACGTCTTACGTTGGAGACATGAATACCCTGTACACGCATATGGCCTATCTGAGAAGGGCAATAGAGCAAGATCCTTCTGATCCTCGCTATTTACTCACTGTGCGGGGGAAGGGCTACCTGCTGAACGGCAAGTGAGCCGTGTAGGCGGTCGGAGAGCGTTTTCCCGAGGGAATACATACCAATACTTCCTGGGAAACAAGGCTAGATTAATGAATTGCGCATAGGCAATACCCTATATTTGTCCCTTCAGCTTCTTTTCTCAATAAAAATAAACACAGCAAAATCACTGCTTGACAGTGCTTTTTGATTTAAGTATACTTCTTACAGAAATACAAATATCCATAAGATATATTCGAGAGGGAAATCAGCCAAAATCGGAGGCTTTTTTTGGACCAAATCACAGTATTCGACCACAATGAGTCTTTCTTACTGCAGCAGACCATCAGATCAATCGAGCTCGACGATTCTCTTCAACCATCCACCAAAGACAAATATATATCGGCCCTGCAAAAATACTGCAGCTCGGGAGGCAGCCTAGCCAATGCAAATCAAATCCGTGAATATGCTGCGGGGCTTGCTGTTTCAGAAAGAGCCTTCCTAAAAGCCGGGATCTCCCGGATGGCCAAAGAGATCGAGTACCAAGTCAAATCAGGGGCCACTCCCGAAAACGTTGACATTGTCCAGGCCAACATCTTCCGCGCCGAGGCGCTGACCAACTCCATCACGGTTACACAGCCGAAAGGCGAAAAGGTCCATACCTGGTTAACGGCCCATGAGTTAAAAGCTCTTATTGCAAAAACGCGCGAGAACAAACATGGCCTGGTTGGCACCAGAGATCGCGTTGCACTTGGATTGATGTCGAATGGAATGCTTCGGCGGTCAGAGGTCGTTCTATTGCATTTCTCAGATCTCAAAGTGCGGGACGGGCACCACATAATCGAGGTGGTCGGGAAAGGGGCCAAGACCCGCGGGGTCAAGCTGTCTCCCGTCTTGTCAAAAGACATCGCGTTTCTGCAGGATCAATGGGGAAATGGCGCCATCCTTAGGCCTCTCTTGAAGCGGAAAAAGCGGCCAAAAGGATATGCGCGCATTGGAGATCTCTGGGTCGGAAAATCAATGAGTTCCCAGGCGCTTTACAACCTTGTGATCAAGTATGGGAAGATGATCAACAAACACCTTCAACCTCACGATCTCAGGAGGACTGGTGCGCGGGTAGCCTGGAAAGCCGGTGTGCCGATCGAACAGATCAGCCTGACTCTGGGCCACGAAAGTATCGAGACCACTACCCTCTACCTGGGCATTGAGCGAGACTGGGAGAAACAGCCTGCAGATTTTATTCCATACTGAACAGGGGTAGCAGTAAGTTGATGGAGAGTTTCAAATCTTCAAAAAGATTCATGGTGTTTAATAATTCAGGCTAGCGCCTAAACCCACCTACTTGGGGATGCCCTAATAACGTGCAAGGAGTCCAAAACTTGCACATAACGTTACGTGAAAGCACATTGCTAAAATTAGCGCACGTCTCCAAGGCCTGGTGCAATTTTTTGTTTGATGTTTCCTATCGTTGCCATCCCACAATTTTGAATACTTTTTCCATCAGTTTACGATCAGCACTACCCGAATCTGGAGTAAACCACACTTCGAATCGTGCAGCATATGGTTGGCCCCAATCACCTTCGTAAATCGTGAAATGCGTATTTGATAAGAATAGATCGCCCGAATTATCTGACCATCCGATCCATTCATTTGTGCGTTCTTTGAGCCTGTCAACGGAAAGTGGTGTCTCTGTCATGACTTCAAATGCCTTGAGATACAACATTCCGGATTCACCAGGGTTGACCCAAATACTAGAATCATAAATGCCAGGCTGATATGACACCCATAAATCGAACGAAGGGTTCCCGTGTGAAATGCTTCCAGTGGGGAGGTTTTCGCGAATCGTACTCCATGTAGGTTGTATAACAAAAGGCGTCAATTCTTGTTCAACGTATGATAACGCCGCTTTTGTCAATCGACGCTCCTCGGCATCAGACTGCTCAAATACTTCAATCACAAGATTTTCAGCCGTAATGAGACACCAACTCTCGTGCATTTGATTCCCTATTGTGAGAGTCAAGGGCTTTGTCTGGCCCACTTTCATGCGGGTCGTTTCGTCTGAGACTCTTGCCCAAGGCTCACCAGAGAATCCGAGAGTGAAACGCGATTGAAAATTAGAAATATCGGCATCAGGCCATGAATCAATAGAGTGTGCGCTATAGTAACCGTGAAGTGTATACCGCCATTGTGAGCCAACCATCCATCTTCGGGTTGCAAAAACCTTCCCGTGTTCCTTAAATACACGCCAAGATGGGCTTGTCGCCAAATATCGTTTGAGGATTTCGGGGGCATTTGTTTGAAGGGATATTAATGAAGGAATGTTTGCGGTAATTGTCGAATCGTTGTTTCCCGGAGTTTCAAGAGCCAAGAGTAACGCTATTTGAAATCCATCGTCCTTTTTTACGGGTTCTGTGTTCAGTTCATGCAGTGGTTCTGCGATCTCAAGATTATCTGGAATCGTAAAATTGTAGGCAAAGCCGTCTTCACTTGGACCAAACATTGTACTGCCCGTCAAAAATAACATCGCACCGATTGCCGCAAAACCGCACACAAGAATCATAAGGAGACTGGTCAGCCCTTTCTTCCAGCGTCTTTTAATAAAGTGCCAACCGGTCGAACAAAGCACCCCAACAAATGCCACTGCCATACAGCCGAAGAGGATATTTGAGAGCGTCACCAATGTTTGCCAATTTAACAGTGTTACTATGGTGAACCAAAAAAGCAACACAAAGAAGATAGCTGTTGGAATCCACCAGCTATTCACATACACCAAAAATGATTTCTTGAGTTTCATTTTCATATCAATACACCAACGGAAAAGCTAACCTGCAGCCGGGCCTTCGTTTGACGATCCTTTACCCTGACCGACCACCTTAGCCGGCTGTCAGGTTGAGCGGGGGTTAGTGTGCATCTATTTGCTGTAATCCTAAGATATGTATAAGACCTTTACTGTCACCCCATGCAAGAATCTCGTTGCCTGAAGGGAGAGATATTGATTCAATATTTGGCGTTTTTATGATTGAGGTTATTTCCTTTGCGTACAAATCATAAACAACAAGTTCATCATTTGTACCAATAAATAGCAAGTCTGAAGAACCAGAAAATGCAATGATGTCGGCTTTATTGAATTCTAACAATCTATGGGTTTTAAAGAAGTTGATTTTCCATAGATTTATTCCATCATCAGTAATGTTTGCTATCCATTTACCATTTGGAGAAAACTCAAGAGCTTTTACATATTGAAGATCTTGATTTGAGTTGTCTTTTAATCTACGATTATCAAAAATTGATGGACCTGACAACTGGAATATTTCAACATCACCATACCAACTTATTACATGTTCGCGGTAGCTTACAGCAAGTTTTTCATTATTTGGATGAAATGCCATGTATCCAATATCTACATGATAATCAGCATCACCGCTTAACCCTACATTATGACTCTCGTTATTTTCTAAGTCAATTAACTCGTACCAAAATGGATAGTAAATTAGAACAAGATTGCCTTGAGGACTAATAGCAATACCTCTTATTGATTCGAAATATTCATCATCGTAATCAGATTCACAAAGATGAATACACGTGGGATTCAAATGATCGCTTTTCGTCCAAATGGATATAACTTTAATTATTTCATTAGATTCAGAATAGTAATAGCCTTCTCTCTGTGATGGACTTAGTATTGAGTTACCATCTTTGGATATCGAAATACCTAAATCTCCATAAGTATCAAGAACATATCGTTCTTCTTCAAATTCTGACAAAATATTCCAAATTATTAATTCTTTGCTTTTTGAGCAATATCCATAAACCAGGTTTTTATCTAAAATCAACTGAATCGCAGTAATAGCACCGCATTCTCGTCCTCCAGAAAAAGTCATTATCTCAGAAATATCAGAAATGTTACTTTTATCAATTTGGCTATAAGTATGACCTGGCTGATCTAGCAGGTCAAAACCCGATGGCGTACAGCCTAACAAGATAATGACTATTGATATAGATAAAAAGACTTGTTTCTTCATAAGATGTAATGCACACTAACGTAATAGCTAACCTGCAGCCGGGTCTGGTTTTGACGATCCTTTTCCCTAACCGCCTATCTTAACCGGCTGTCAGGTTGAGCGGTGGTTATGTGTTTTCATATCACCAATCAAATAACCATAAATTAGAAACCCTTATTGGTTTTCTAAAAGAGATAATGGCAATCGATAAATTATATTCCTTGTTATCATCCATAAATTATCATGATGATCTTCAACAACGTTTCCATATTCTGTTGTAAACCAGCATCCCGTTCTAGAGTTTGGATCATACCATGCAGTACCATCTACCCCTAAGAAATCACCAGAATTGTTTGAATACCATAAATATCCATTTGAGCTTTGTAGCATTAAATTAGGATGGGACCAATTAAAGCGTCCTGTTGATCTACCAAGATCAATGTAGGCCTTTCTTCTAGGATTCTGCAAATTCCACTCACCATCCTTAGATCTATATCCGTGAATACCAAGCCATAAATCGCCCGATTGGGTGTACAATAATTTTCCGTAATCTGGCCAGTGAGGATCTGGAACATTTACTTCTTCGTGTGTCTGAGTTATTGGGTCATATAATAACAATTCTCCTGGATATAATTCCCATCCTGATTTCTCCTCTCTCCGAAATAGAAGCTTTCCACCTGGTGATGGATCTATGGTTTGAATGTTTTGATCATTATCAATATCAAAATGTATTAGTTCATCTGTGGTTGTGTCAAATCTATATAGACCATGTTTTTGCTGATATATCCATAATTCATTTTCGTTATATGTAACAATTGCTCCTCTTCTTGGAATCAAACCATCCCAACTAAAACTTATTTCTTCTGCTGTAAAATCTAACCCAATATCAAGAAATTCGAATGTATGATTCTCCTCGTTATAAGTACTAAACAATGGCAAAGCTGTCTCCCATACTGTATGGTATCCAAATGGATAGTTCATACCTAGTACATCCCCATTAGCAAATTCAAAAACATCTTTTACGTACACATCGGCGTATACATATCCTGATTTGTCAATAGGATGAGATGATAGAACTGAATAAGTTTCATCTGCCACAGCTAAGATAATCAACGATTTGCTATTAGTTCTTATCCAAATATCAGAATTCTTTCTTGCCAACTCAACAACATATCCATCACCATATTCGTCATTTAAATTTTCAAATGAGCTTGGTAATTCCCCAAATTCTAGCCAGGGTTCTGGGGGATAGATTAAAACTCCTTCATATTGCATTTTATATCGCGGGTCAGATCTCGCAATCCCTGTCATTTGAAATAAAAAATCATGGATATTATTGATACAAACCCAATCCCCCTTCTTATAAGTTCGAAATTTCCATGGTGTTAGTTCAATCTCACCTAAATCATCCAGTACAAATAATATACCTAATACTGCTAACAGCATTAGCATTCCACCGCAGCCCATAAAGAATTTTTTCATTCTCATAATAAGTTGATCAATTACTCATAATGGTCATTGAAACACATAACGGTAGAGCTCACCCGCAGCCGGGTCTTACATTTCCGGTCCAACGACCCCAAGCCTCTGGCTTAACCGGCTGTCGGGTGGAGCGTGGGTTAGGCGCAATTCTCAGCCTTTTCAGCATTCTCGCAACTAGACGACTTGAAGCATTTCGTCAAAGGACATTTGCACTTCTTCTTCAACAATCGGTTTCAATTCTCCCCACATATCCATGAATACTCTTTTCCGCCTTTCTAACTCATCTTTTGTAAATGAATGTAGAATCATTGTATCTTTAATCCGTTCTTGAAAATTGTGAGGTAATCGTTCAAGTTTCTCTACGCAGTAATATCGCCATTTCATATCAGCTACTAACTCATTATTAAGACCAAATAACAAATCGAAGAAATAGTTAACTCCTTGGTCGAACATATGGTGTGCGCTGATGATATTGCCTCGCTCAATCCATAATTGGGTCAAACGATTAACATACCACTCCGAAAGGGTAAACCCAGACATTATCAACCATCTCTTTTCCTTCGGACTCAGTGGAACCTTTTCTTCGAGTAATTGGAATATCTTTTCCTGCGGATCAAAAAAGATCTGTCCCTGAGAATATGTCCACCGTCTAGCCATGTCCCATGAATTCGAGATTTCGCTTTCATAGTCAGATAGCCAAATATGGACTTCAATGCCATCAATCTTAAAAAACTTGTTTTCCAGTTGAATATCTGATGCCTGTTTTTTGAATATTGCAATATCAATATCTGCCGAATGATCAAAATAACCACGGGTTATCGCTCCCAAAAAGACAATCCCAACGATGTCGTCACTAATATATTTTTGTACGACCTCTTTGGCAATATTAGTGGCCTTCTCCAAGAGTGTGGGGTTTGAAGATTGGATGGAAAATTTTATACTCATGTGCCTATGTATCCTCTTCAACAAAGTTTTGAATGCGCCT